>OHLH01001620.1_pt1 | contig 10590 bp, 5 predicted proteins | sample 1569061 | NCBI WGS metagenome assembly OHLH01 (sample SAMEA3879603, study PRJEB24766) | human gut metagenome | biome: human-associated habitat; feature: feces | place: USA | collected 1985/1987
CCCATGCCGCTGACATCTACGCTCTGTCCTGAAGGCAGTGCATTGACGGTACGGTCAATAGAACTGTTCACGCTTCCCGCTGCCTGCTGTACCTTGGAGCTCAGATCTCCATAGATCTCCTGATTCAGAGAAGGAATCTGCGCTACTGCCTGATCAATTCCGGCACTGATGATCTGGCGATTGGCATCTGCAATCGCGCCTGCTGTCAATTCTACCTTCTTGGAAGTATTGGCAGCCTTGGATGCTGCTTCCTTGGCTACTGATGCTCTGGTAGACATGTTCTTGAGACGATCCTGTAAGCTGACAATCTGATCGTCTACGCCATTTCCCTTATACTGCTCCAGATCATTTGCTAAATCCAGTGCAGTAGAAGATATCGTGCTCATATTGGAAGCTGTTGAATTGAGGCTGTCTGCAATCAGTGTGGGATTCTCGTTCTTCGCCAGCTGCTGCTGTGCAACATTGACAGCATTGTTCGCCGCTGTCACTGCCACTGCCATTTTATTCAACTTCACACCAATTGCTGTATTCGCTACATTAGATGCTGTATTTACACCGGACTGTAATTTATCAGCAGCTGCTTTCGCCTCACTTTTTGCAGTATTGGCTGTGCTGTTAATGCTGTTCATAGTCGAGGTCAGCTTAGAGACTACCGTCTTCATATCCAGTACTGTGTCTGACAAAGATGTATTGCATTCTATGAAAGATGACAATAATGCATTATAGCTTAACAGATTATCATTTACAGAATTAAGCTGTGTCAGCAGCTGATTATACAGGCTTCCGTCATCATCGCCTGCAATCGTATCCAGATTCTCAGCCAATGTCGTTACCACCACTTCTGTAAATTCCTGATTAATGCTCTGTTGCAGTGAAGATGTTCCGGAATCCGTGATCTTTACTGCAATTGCATTCTTTTTCTCATTCTCATAATATAAAATCTTAGGGTGCTCCATGCCGTTGGCAAGACAGTCATACATACTCTGGCTGAAATCTTCTTCCATGATCAAAGCCGCATAGTACTCGCCGCTGTACACGCCATCAATTGCATCCTGAGGTGTTGCTGGGAAAGTCCAGCCCAGCTTATCATTCTCCTCCAGCTGTTCTATGACTGCATCACCCATATTCACATAGGTTCCATCATCCTTCGTATAGCCTGCATCACTGGATGCCACTGCTATGGATACGTTACCTGTATTCGCATAAGGGTCCCAGTTGGAATAAATATTGAACCATGCATACAGGGATGGAATCACGCATAATCCTAATGCAATTACCAATGCAAGAATATTCTTGCCAAGTCCCCGCACATCATCTTTGAAAATCTGAATTATGTTCTCCACAATACAACTCCTCTTTCTACTATTCTATGATGTGGCTGCTTCGCCACCCATTTTTCTTTAGTCTGTATCACAGTATAACACGTACCTTTGCAAAAAGAATTAGACATTCGTTCGCAAATGCCTAAATTTCGTTACAACTGTTACTTATATTTTAGGATATTTATAAAGGCAATTCAATATATTGACTGAATTTTGTTCTACTATCTAATATATTACACTCTTCTCATGTTTATATGAAACTATAAGCAAAAATAAGATGCCCTGTGACATCTTATTTTTACTCTTCTATAATTCATCATAACAGTCTGCCAATAAATTTATCCCCATTTTTATGAACTAAATGTGTTGGTTCATCAGCGGCCCAAATATCTGTATCCCATGCAACTTCTCTATAATGCTTAAGCATCTTTGCCGTGGTATCAAATGCAGTAATAAAAGCAGCCTGTGTTCCTGTTTCACATCTGCATAGATCTTTGATAGCATTAACTCTATCTAATGTAAACGGTCCTGTAGAATGGTACGCTTCAATAAAAATAATTCTCTTCTGGGAGACATCATATAAAATTATGTCTGGGAGATTACCAGACTTGGATAAAACATATATTCCAAGTTCATTTAATCTATCATTTTTCTGCCATAAATCTCTATCAACTGCATCTCCTATATAAAGAAGTTCTGGCTTACTCTTAGACACTAATGGAATCAGCATCTGTAATATTTGCACTTGAAGTTTATTATGCTCTGATTTTTTTAGAGCGATGTCTATACCTTCATACTCAAATCTATAATCACGTTCTACTTCTTTTGTCTGTTTAAGATATTCCGCATAAGATGTATGGGTTGCATTATAATCAGCCAGCTTTTCTTTCCACTGATTTGTCCCATATGTCCGAATTAATGATGCAAAATAAGAAGTAAAACGATATGAATTATCTTTATCATTAGTTGCCAAACCTGCCTTTGGCTCTAATATACCTGCTGATACCCATGGTTTAATCGTATCCTTCCTGAAAGTTTCTCTGGAATTTTCTGCATAAGGCGCTTTATCCAGTCCCGCTTTGTTAGGAAAATTTTTATTGATAAAATCTACAATATGATGTGTCCCATGATAATTTTCTGATGCATTCCTCCATTTCTTACCGGTACACATCTCTGCCAAAGCAGCCAATGTCATAACGCTTCGTGGATTTGTTAAATGCGATGGCATATCTATGCTTATAAGAATGTCTTTAGCATCATTAAGACATTGATATTCATATCTATCTACGTGTTGCTTCACTTTGTTCTCTCCTTTGCAGCGGTAACTTATTCAATTCCCCAGCATTTACTTGTGTGCTTCCATTTATTATCCTATAATATATATCATAGTCATCCGATGTAAGGATTCCATTTATCCATTCAACTTCGTCTATAGATAAAGGGGTTCCATTTGAATGTACAAGATAATTAACATGATTTTCAATAGATATGTACTCATTGTCTCCGCTTTGATAATACACACATGATTGTAGTCGTCTAGGCTCTTCCTTGGCTGAAAGTCGTCTAAGCAACACTGTATTCCTATTAGACACCAAAAGCTTTTGTTCCGTAATGTCTACGTACTGCGCCTTTGATGTATTCGCAGGAAAAACAAACTGTCCATTTACAATATTTGCTGCCCTAAACATTGGAATATATCCTCTCCTTTGAACAGACGCTATTACATTTTTATTTCTAAATTCTACGACCGGACCCGTCTTAAAAATATATCCCAAACTTTCAAAAGTATCTGCCGTACGAGACATTTTTGTAATAATCTGTATGTCTTCTTCACTCATTGGAAGCAGTAAATATTCATCAACACCTATCCCTTTAATCAAATGAGCCGGAACTTCCATCTGTATTGGATCCAATTGGAAACTATTATCAGCATTGTATATATTTATAAATTGAGATTGATTTTTACCTTTTATTCCTGCTGTTATTAATGTTTCCTGTAATACATCTTCATTATTAAAAATATCATCACGATTCTCAAATAATAATAAGTCAGACAAATTAAGATTCTCCAGCAAATATTTTCTAGCTAGCTTATAATAATTTCCCGATGTCCATGAACGCGGTGTAATAAATACAAAATGCCCACCTTTTTTTAAATTATTAATTGCCTTACACATAAATAAACTATATAAATTAGGCTGTCCATATACATACTGCTCCATAATAGCAGACTCTTCTGAATTTTTACGCATTTTTTTATATGGTGGATTACATATTACAATATCATATAATCCTTCTTCATTAATAGTAATATTGGATATTTCTAACTTATCAATTAATGTACGTAAAACATTTATTTGGCCTATTTTAGCATTATCAATATAAATTTTATTATTACCACTCATCTTAACATTATCCGCAATGACTTTTTTAATATAATCATTTACTGCAATGTTAAGACAAGTGTCAATATCTTCGGATAGAATTGCCCGTACTGTTTGCATACCCATTTGTTGAGCTAATTCTCTAAACATTACGTGCATTTCTACTACTGTCATAAATTATACGTTTTTTAATTTATTTTTATAGGCATTAACTACATCAGCATTTGCAGGATTTTTAAACCAAGCAACAGCTTCTTTAACATTAGCACCTATAAATTCTCCTTCTGGAGTAATAATATTTTGATTATACTGACTTCTTACAAATTCACCACGCTCAATCAAAATTTCAATAATAGCTTTAATCTTAATATCAGCATCATTAAACATCTTATTAAATTTAATAGGCTCATCAGAAGAGAATTTATCTAATTCATTTTCTTTTATCATACGATCTTCAAGAGAAGATAATATAACAGGTTTACCTACATTAACACAGTATTGAGCATAAATAGCATCAAATAATTCATCATCAGCAATCATACTAACAAAATTAGCTTTTGCTTTATTATTCTCCAAACGAAGTTTACGTTGCAAATCAGCTTCCTTTTGATCGTCTTTAAAATAAAAACGAATACTCGGATCACTATTAATTAAAGCTGTATCTTTAGCAATATCTTTATATAAAAGACAATGACGATACATTAAATAATCTTCAATATTAACAGGACGACCAAATTGATATTTAGAACTCTCAAGATCATTAATTGCGGCTATTTTAGCAGCAAGAGCTTTCTTAAGTTCTCCAAGATTAGATTTATCAGCTTGACGATATTTCTCTTCAATTAGTTTTTCTTTATCTTGAATAGCTCTAAAATCTATGTATCTATCATAACGAAAACTAATATCAAATTTTTTGCCAAGTTCATTAACTGAAATTTGAATATTATTTAAATACTGTTTAACACGAGTAATAAAATTTTCGTTATTAGGAGAAAGACCTATTAAATCAGGAAAATAGGCTTCAACTTCACCCTTATTAGAAGATAATGTACGAGAACTTGTAACTGAACTTCCAATAAAATCTCTACGTTTAGTTAAAGATTTATCATTAGCTCGTCTAAATAAAGAATAATTTTTAACTAATGCAATAGTAACACTACGTTTATCTATATATTCTCTATTTTTTACATTAATATCCTTTTCTTCAACACTACCAGAAATAGGTTCAGGTTTTTCATCCACACTTTCCTTTACGGGGAAACCGCCAAAAGCAGTAACTTTATTATCAGAGCTTCCTTTAGATCTATCAGACAATCCAAAGTTTAATTTAGCACTGTTATTACTTGTATTATTTTCCATAATTAAATATTCATTAATTTAAATTAGAGTACACACTTTAACAAGAACATCTTCGAAGAGTTATTTACTTGAAGACCTTGAGAGTGCTTAACCTCATAACGGCTCATATCAATTTCAGTCGAAATATAATTGGTTTCAGGTACACCCCAAGATGCAGGAATATCCGTAAGACCCTTAAATACTTTAGCCTTATGAATTTGACCTTTTTGACGAACAACTCGAACATTTTGAGTTCCATCGTAAATAGAGAAGTCAATAAAGCAAGCTTGATGCGAAGTAATAGGATAACCGGTACGAGGATGAATTTCGCCATTTTTCTTAGCAGCTTCTGCAATAGTACTCTTATCAAAGAACGCACAATGCTTAACTGTAATAGTATGACCATCAACAGTCTTATAACGACGGAAATATTTACCATACGTTAAGCCTGCGTCAGAACCATCAATCATTTTATCACCAAGAGGAGTAACAAACCCATTCTCTTTAGCATCTAATCGCATAGCTTCATCAAAATCTTCAATGAAGCCTTTACCACCCATAAGAACAATGTTCATTTCACCTGTATCAGTATCACGATCAAGAACATCGCCAATAGTACGCTTAATTTTGCTTAAAGTAAGATATTCGCCATAAGTATCATAGTTAGACTCACGACAAATCTCTAACATACCAGCAGTAGTAGGAATAGGCTTACCGTTATCGTCATCCTTAAGAGTTATTTCTCCATTAGGTAAACGGTTATATTCTGCCATCCAAAGACGCTCTTCATTATAAACACGACGCTCAATATTAAATTGGCGCATCTCTTCACTAATCCATAATTTAGAAGCCTTACCAGCACCATCTTTAAATTCATATTCGGTAACTACATTGCTAATATTACCAGCAACTTCTTTAGATTTACGATAGAACTCAAGTTGAGAAGTCATACGACCAGGCCCCATAACATTGCTACGGTTTCCTTTAGAATATGACTCAGAAATAAGAGGAGCACCCATTGACCAATATTTACCGTTAGCAAGTAAAGCAGGATCAATAAACGCATCAGGATTAGGCGACATAAGTTTAATTATATAACCATATCCATAAGCACTCTCACCTAAATCTCGTTGAATACGAACTTGAGTTTTTCCATCAGGGCCAATAAGAGTGTGTTGCTCAATAAACCAATGAGTAGAAGTATGAATTTCTACAGGAGCACCGCCAAGACCAGGTTTATCACCACCAGAAAAATGAGTAATAAAATCATCAAATTTCATACGACCCATTGTTTTCCAAGTCCATTGAACAGTATCAATATCTACTGTACCAACACTGCCTTGACCTTCGGTCATAAACAGAAGAGGAAAACGATCGTCGTCCATACCATAATTATAGGTAAGGAAAGAATTTATTTCGACAGGTTTTTGTAATTGAAGATTCGCAATACTCTCTTCATTAGAATATCCACGATCATCATAATTACCTCTCGAAAGAACTCGCATTGAATACATAATACAAATAATAATTAATTGTTAATAACCAAAATCAATTTTTCCGTTATTTTTATCGGAATTAGGTTTAGTTATTTTAATTCCAGTAGTGTTTCTTGTTTTAGCTATAAGTTTAAGTTTTTTAACTTCTTTATCGTTAATAGCCATATCTACAAGGTTAGAATAACTTCCACCAACAAATTTTAAATAAGCACGAAGAATACTATCATTGCGTCTTGCTTCAGGAGTTTCATTTTCTAAATCATATTGATAACGAGATTTACCATTTTTATCTATTTGGTAAATATACTTAAAGAAATCATCAGGAGTAACAGAAATTTTCTTTCCATCTTTATTAATAATAATAGTATCTGGAATTTTATATCCAGCAATATTACGACTATCAATTACTTCTTTAACTCCTTTCCAATATTTTTCTTCTTGTTCAATAGCGTCACGTTCAGCTTGTTCAGCTTGTTCAGCAATAGCTTTACGTTTTTCTTCATCTTTTTCTTTAAGAGCTTCAAGTTCTTCTTTAGCAACATCAGCAAGAGTTCCAGTTGATTTAAGATAATTAATATAACTATCTACATCTCCCTTACGATTTTGCTCACTCCAGGACATTTTAATTATTTCTTCTTGTTGTGCTTCATCATCATCTTTTAAAACTATATTACTTCTATCTTTAATTTCTAAAAATCCATCTAACGAATTTCCATTTGCTATATAATATGGAACTAAATCTCTAAGAATAGGAATTTTATCATAAAGAGTATTAATTGCGTTTTCAGCAATTTCTTCCTCTCTATTATTAATTACCGCATCTATATAAGATTTAATACCATTAGGTGTATTTTCAAATTCAATAGGTTTATCATTTTCATCTACAACTTCTACATCAAAAAGTTTACGAATACTATCTATTGAAATTTCATTTTCTGAATTATCATCATTTACTGTAAAAGAGTCAATAAAATCTTTTACATCTTTAGCTTCTTTAAAAATATTTCCATTTTCATCAACAATGTTACCGTTATCGTCTATTGTATATTTTTTATCATCAATATCTAAAACAGTACCAGGTTCAATAACAAATTCAGATTTAGATTTATCATCATTATCATTGTCATTACTATCATTGTTATTATTATCAATATTATTATTTACATCATTATTACCATTATTTTTATTTTTATCTAAATCAGTAGTAGAATCATTATCATCAGGAGAACTTAAACCGTTACTTTTAGATAAATCAACATCATTGCCGTTATTATCTTTTGCTACATCTGCATTATCAGCATTATTTGTAACACCATAACCAAAATTATTCATATAATTAGTTTTAAGTGAATTATTATAACCGATTATAAGCAATAAATTTGTTATATCCAATAATTAGATGAAAATAATTAAAAATATTATTCGCTCCAGCATATAAAAAATTATAAAGCTATTTTAAGTGGCTTTTATCATTTCCCCCGTAAAGGAGAGATTTCGCGTTCGAATATTCTACATCATATTCTCATTTAACGCCAAATTTAAGCTTAAAATAGCTTATATTTATACAAAAATAGTCCGACAATATATGCCGGACTATCAAATATATCTATAAACACTATTTATTTTTTAGTTTTAGGATTATCATATTTATTTTTATTTTCTTTAGCAATAACTAACTTAGTTTCAATATCTTTAAGTTTAACAGCTCTATCTGCCGCTTTACTTTGAAAATCTAAAATATTCTTTTCTCTCGCTATTTGATTTTTATCTCTTTCAACATTAGCTCTTGCTTGTTCAAGACGCTCCATACCAGCTTGTTTATCTTGATTAGAAACTCCATTATCGAAACTAATCATATTAGCATCAGCTTTAATAAGTTCGATTTGCTGATCAAGATATTTTTCAAGTTCAACAGTTTTACGATCTTCTTCTCCTTTTGCAGCAATTTTTTGAATTTCAAATTCAGCTTCCATTTGTTTAGTTTGTTGTTCTAATTGTTGCATAGACTGTTCGTGTTGTTGTTGTAATTCTTGAAATTTCATTATTAACTTTTTAATACTTGCAACATTATCTCCAGCAATAGCAGCAATAGCCATATCCATATTTCCATTTTGAGCAGCACTAAAAGCAAATTGTTTTATTTGATCTAACTTTTCTTTCTCTTGTACACTATTTTTTGCTTTAATAATATAATCTGCATAAATATGAGAATCAACGTCTAAACTAATATATTTAAGATTTTTATCTTTATCTCTATAAGATGTATCTAATCCATCAATCCAAGCAAGTTTACTAAAATCTAAATCACGAGCATAATCTCTTTCTCGCATACAATCAAATATAAATTCTATTATAACAGAACCCATAGATCCTCTCATAATAGCTTCATCAGTTACTCCTTTACCTGCACTATTAGCTATTTGGCCATATCGTTGAGGAGTCATATCAACTTGATCCTTAGCAGCATTATCTATTTCAATCATCAATTGAGTAAGTTGATTAATATAAGCACTAATATCAGCAGTCACCATACGTATTTGTTGTGACTTTAGCATATTAGTATCTTCTTCATCGTCAATATATAAAACTCCATCAGCAGCCATTCTATAAATAGTTTCATCAGGATTTTCTCCTAATAAAGATTTAGCTATAACAAGAACAGCAAGTTTATTCTTTGCTAAAGCCATTTCTCTATGATATGCAACTATATTTTTAAATACTTGATAAGGACTAACAATCTCTACAATAGAAAACTTACCAAATCCAGGAAGTAATTCACATAAACCATTATAAGGAAGTTTACCTTTACGATTATATGCAATAGCACGAGCTTTATAAGGATAGATTGCTGTATTACGAGTACCTATACGAACAGACTCATATACTTGAGGCTCATAAAAATATTCAATAGAAATATCTCCTATTTCTGGATTAATTGTATAATTATCATCAACGACTCGTTGAGCTATGATACCATTATCTATATATGTTAAAACGCCTCTTCTAATTTCTCCTCTCCATACAACATGCCAAACATCATATAAATTAGAATTAGTATCTCTAACTAAATATGGAGATTTGTTATAGAGACTACGTTCTGTTTCAGTAAATTTATTACATATATCAGGATAATAAGAATAATAGTCCGCATAAGTAATATATGATGCGTCAGTAGAACTATGTTGAGCATAATATGTTTCTAAAAACTTTTTATCTTTATCATCTAAATATTCATCAAAAGTATCTATTATTTGTTGATATGTCATTTTCATACGTTCAGCAAACATATCATAATCTTCAACAAACATATTATTATTAGGAACAGGAAAAGCATCTATTGGAGAAATAATTTTTTTTACAAGTTTATTTCCTATTATATCAGTATATGTATAACATTCTCCAAATGATACAAAATCAAAATAGGCTTTAGCATAAATTAATGTAGACTCAGTAATATCATCTATAACATTTAATAATTCTTGTCCTTGAACAGATATATCATCAATATAATTATTTTTAAAATCCTCAGTAAATTTTTCAATATCTATACTTTCTTGAGGGTTAAATTGTTTAGGATCATTACCTTCATTAATATATTGTTGATAGCTTTGAGTAATTCTTGCCGCTAATTGAGCTTCTAAAATAGAAAGAATTTCTTTTCTTACAGCTGCATCCTTAGCCATTACAACATCTGGATTATTAGCACCTACAATAAAATCGTGAGGATTTTTAATATATTCAGAAACATATCTTCGAATTATGCCTTTCATAATATCATAATTACGAAGAGTTGCAGGAAAACGAGTATATTTTTCTTTATTAGCATTATATGGATTAAGTATTTTTCTATAAAATTCATCAGGAACTTCTCCATTCAATATAAGATATTTTTTTTCTAAATTATCTTTATCTGCACAAGATTGTCCCATAGCTATTACATAGTCACAACATTGAGCATACCATTCAGGTTTTTCCTTTTCAGCATTAGAAACTCGTTGAGAAGGAAAATTATTAGCATAAAAATAATCAATTACTGCCATATTATTAATT
>OHLH01001621.1_pt1 | contig 10581 bp, 9 predicted proteins | sample 1569061 | NCBI WGS metagenome assembly OHLH01 (sample SAMEA3879603, study PRJEB24766) | human gut metagenome | biome: human-associated habitat; feature: feces | place: USA | collected 1985/1987
CTAATATCTTAATAATCTTAGTCACAAATTCAATTCTCCAATTTATCAAGAAAAAGATTCGATTGCATTCTTGTAAATTAATTTTACCTTCACACTCTAAAAAATGAATATCAGAAAAATTACTATAAGTTCGCGCTGTTGCAGGAAAGAATGTGTCTTGACAATTAACTCTTTTTTGGCGTGAACTTCATGCTTCTCACTTGTGCATCCTCGTCTTTTACATACTTCAAATTAATGTCCAGCGCACATTTGTCCGTTTCTTACCACAAACTCATCCCTCACTTTCTCACACCACTTTCAGGTATTGCGGCATCACCGGTTGCTCCAGTCGCCAAGTGATGTTCATAGGGAAATCACCGTGCGAAGAAACATAGTCCACGGGGCCGAAACAATGGAAAGGACAGGTGTTTCCAAAACCGTCTTTCTTTTCCTCACGCACAAAGAGCACAATCTTGTTGTGCCGCTGAGGTTGCTCGGTGTAAATCCGTCCCCCACGGTTGTGATGGGCGTCCGTATTCTTGGACTGCCAATGGAAATAGTCTTTGTTAATGATATAATCATCGTATTGTGTAGAAGGGGAAAAGTCCTTGTCCGATTTGTTCAGTGTGACGAATAACAGGGTGGCATCATACTCCGGCAAATTGAATACACCGGATACCGAACCAGACATTCTTTTCTCCAAAGTCTGCCTCCCGACCAGGGTAAATATTTCCTCACGCGTATAGCATCCGTAAAGCTCGATACAAGGCAATACGTCATCGCCGAGCGGAGTGGTGGTAATCTCCAAATGGGCCAGCAGATAAGACACGATTTCGGAGACTTCCTGCTTGAAATAGCGGTAACGGTCGTCGTGCAGCAACTCCAGTGCGCGGTACATGCCCATTTCTTTGAATTCCGTTTTGTCGATTCGCTCCTGAAAAAGGTCGTAATACAACATGGTGGCATACGGTCGCTTGCCTTCCTCCATATAACGCTTGCTGCCCGACAAAAAATCGGCCACGAAATGCAGATAGGAGGCGGTGTTGTGATGTATCAGATTGCCCATGCCTTTCTCCAGTCGGCGGGTAATCGCATCGTCGGTATAAGCGATGCGTCCTGCGGCCCGCTTGAGGAAAGTCCAACAAAGGTTGTTGGCATATACCACCCGGATGTCTTGTCCGTTGTTTTCCAGAAACTGGGTCAGCGTGGGCAGTGTGGAGTAAGAATTGATTTCTTTCACCAGACGGGGCTTGTTGTAAATGGCCTGCTGGATGTTCTCCAAAATGTATTGCCGGGCCTGCTTTTCCATGATGATGCTGCACCCGGTGGGCAGAAGGGTGAAACCATTGGCTATCTGCTGGGCGATGTTCTTTTCGGGACGCAGGGTCAGGGCACGAAATTTCGAGGCGAAATCATACTTCCGATGGGCTTGGGCCACAAAGTCGAGGACGGTGAGCTCGGCCTTTCCTGGAGAAAGACGAAAGCCACGGCCCAACTGTTGCAGGAAGATGGTCAAACTGTCTGTGGGACGGAGGAAGAGCACCGTATCCACTTCGGGAATATCAACACCTTCGTTGAAGATGTCTACCACACAGAGGTAGTGTACCAGCCCGTTGCGAAGGTCCTCGGCCAACTGCTTCCGTTGCGGTTGCGGGGTGTCGGAAGTCAGGCTTTGGGCACTGAATCCGTATTTCTGGAACTGGCGGGCCATGAAATCGGCATGTTTCTTATTGACGCAGAAACACAGGGCACGGCAGGTGTATTCATCGGCCAGGTATCGGTGTAAAGCATCTACGATGTGTTGTGCCCGTTCGGGTACGCACAGCTTGTCGGCCAGCCGGTCAATCACGTAACGTTGTCCGTTCCAAAGAGAATCATCGGTCAGGTCGGTATCGTCGGTTACACAGAGGTATTGGAAGGGTGTCAGCAGTCCGGCCTGAAGGGCTTGCGGAAGACGTATCTCGGCACTGATGCGTCCGCCGAAGTCCGGGCGAAGGTCTTTGCCGTCCATACGTTCCGGAGTGGCGGTCAGTCCAATCAACAAGCGGGGCTGAAAATGTGAGAAGAGTTTCCGATAGCTGTCGGCCTGACTATGGTGGGCTTCGTCGATGACGATGTAGTCGTAGTAATCGGCCGGAAGCTGGGAGAACAGGCTTTCAAACCGCGAGTTGAACATGGAAATGGAGACAAACAGATGGGCGTAGTCGGCTTCGGTCTGGGGCGCCTCATTGCCCACCCATAGCGTACCGAAATTGGCGTCTTGCAACACGCTGCGATAGGTGTGCAACGACTGGCGAAGGATTTCCTCGCGATGGGCGGTGAAAAGGATGCGGCTGGTCTCTCCTGCCCTTGTCTGATACTGACGGAAGGCCAAGTAATCGAAAGCGGAAATCACGGTCTTTCCGGTACCGGTGGCCGCTACAATCAGGTTGCGGAAGTTGCCACACTCCTCGCGTTCCACTTTCAGCTTGTCCAGAATCTGCTTCTGGTGGGGAAGCAAGGTATAACGTTGGTACACAAAGGCATCCTGCTTTCCCTTGAAGACATTCCGATGCAACTCTTGTTGGAATTTCTCGATACCTCCCAGCCGGAAGTCCTCGAAGTTCGGGCTGTTCCAATACAGGTTGAAGGTGGCCAGAGCGGTCTTGATGATGTGCGGATTCTCCACGCTCGTCACGCGCATGTTCCATTCCAATCCGTCGGTCTGGGCCGATTTGGAAAGATTGGACGAACCGATATAGGCGGTGTGCATGCCGGAATTGCGCACAAAGATGTAGGCTTTGGCATGGAGACGCTCGATGTCGGTATGATAGGAGATATGGATTTCCGTGTGGGGAAGTTCGGAGAGTTGCTGCACGGCCTTCGTCTCGGTCGCCCCGCAGTAGGTCGTCGTGATGATGCGCAACCGGGTGCCTTCGCGTTGACAGAACTTTTGTAAGTCATCCAGCAGCAGTCGCACACCAGAGAGTTTCAGGAAAGAGACGATGAAATAAATCTCGTCGGCACTGGCGATTTCCCGCCGGATTTCCTCGCCCAATGAGAGGACGCTGTTTCCACCCGTAAACAGGTTGCTCACCCGGAAGCCGGATTGCGGACGGACGGTTTCCGAACGGCTGTGCTTCTGCAACAGGCTCTTCTGGTGGGTCATCACCTCCATCAAGAGGTTGGAAGTGTCGGCTATCTGCACTTCCTCCACAAGTCCGTACTCCGCCAATATCCGGTTGACCAGGTTCATCCGGTCGTGCACATCTTCCGTGTCCTCCAGCTTCTGCCGAATAGCTTTTGCCAAGTAATCGGCCAGAATTTTGGAAGATTCGGCGGCATCAATCTCTTCGCGCCGGCAAACCAACTGATGTGATTCGGCTTCCTGTATATCTCGTTCTACTTCCTGATTGATAATGTTTTCGTAGATTCCTTTCTTTAACATCGCTCGCTGATTTCTAAATTTCAAGCTGAAAGTACAAAATAAAATGAAACGGACTGACATATTTTGAGAAAGAATCCCGAAAAACTTTATCTTTGTGAATATAAATCATTGGAGTGTATGGATAAGAATATTCTTGAATTTGTCACCTACTGTATTGGAAGTCTTTCACGGATTCTTCATTTGCCACAACGTGAAGTGTATAACAGGCTGAAACAGTCGGGCATACTGTATGGATACATCGTTCCTTCATACGATGTGCTTCACACATTTGGCTCCCGCTACCTGATGGAAGATTTGATTGATTTCATGAAGGAGAAAGGAGTGCTTGAAAAATGAGACTATACCATGCCTCTACTGTAATTGTGGAACATCCCGACACGACTCATTCCAGAGATTATTTAGATTTTGGACGTGGATTCTATCTAACCTCCTTACGTGAGCAAGCCATAAAATATGCCGAACGTTTTCTACGTCGTCAAAAAGATGCATGGTTAAATGTCTATGAATTAAAAGACGATTTAAAAGAATGGAATATTCTTCATTTTAATCAATACGATAAATCATGGCTTGATTTTGTGGCAGCATGTCGATCTGGAGAACCTACAAAGGAATACGATATGATTATAGGTGGAATAGCTAATGATAGGGTCATTCTCACACTTGATTTATACTTTGCCGGAGAAATTAATCAAGAAGAGGCTTTGAAAAGATTAATTTTTGAAAAGCCTAATATACAATATTGTATTCGGTCGGATAAAATGTTACAACAATGCTTGACTTATATAGATAGTAAAAAGTTATGACAGAAGAAGAAAAAAAACAAATCATTATGGATGCAAAATATGCACGCATTATCAATGATATGAGCGAAATGTATCATATTCCCATTGATAAAGCGGTGGACGTATTTTATAATTCTGAAACGGCGAATCTTATTGATGAAGGTATTGCTGATTTACATTGCCGAAGCGATAAATACTTGGCGACTGAAATTTGGAATGAATATCTAGAGAATCAAAATTAATACTTATCCCCCCAGAAAAGTCTACCCATATATGCCTCCTTTCATCCCCATCTTTTCAGCCTTCTTCATCCTGCTCGGCCTCCTCGTCTGGAGATTTCCCAAACTCATTGCAGGATACAACACCATGACGCCTGAACAACAGAAAAAAGTCGACGTCAAAGCACTCAAAACCTTCATGTGCCGCGTGTTCTGCGCAATTGGCCTACTAGTCTTTGTGGGCTACCTGCTCCTAAGGCTTTTCATGAACGAAACGTCGGCTATCAACATTAGTTCCATAATAGTGCCCATAATAGGGGTGATTTATCTACTGGCTGGTGCCCAACGATACGACCACAACTAACAGGAGGCTGACCGCCTCTTTATCTCCTCCACCACCCTCACATCCGCCGGAAGCCACGCCACGCTCTCCAGTTCCTCCCGCTTCAGCCAGGCGGCGTTCTCGTGCTCCTTCAGCACCAGGCTGCCGGAAACCACCGAGCAAAGATAGCAGTGCATGGTGAGGTGGAACGACGGATACTCACAGTCCACCGTGGTGAGGAAGGCATCCACCCGGATGTCCGTGTCCAGCTCTTCGCGGATTTCCCGCACCAGGGCCTCTTCCCTGCTCTCGCCCGGCTCCATCTTCCCGCCGGGAAACTCCCAGTAATCCTTGAACTCGCCGTAGCCGCGCTGGGTGGCGAAGTACTTCCCGTCGCGGACGATGACCGCCGCCACCACTTCGATGCGCTTGCCTACCACATACGTCTCTCCTTCCTGCCGGATGCTCCAGAACGGGATGGACTTGGCGTCGGTGAACTCTTTCATCCGCCAGGCCGATTCGAAGCCGCTGGCCACGAAATGCATGGGCACGAACAGGCCGACGCGGAACACATCGAGAAACTGACGGGCCCCACGGGTGTAGCCGTTGCCGATGCGCCCGTCTACGGGGAACATCACCACATCGAAACGGTCGGTGAGCTTGCGGATGTCTTTCAGCTCGCCCAGGTAACGTTTCTCTTCCTTCAGAGGGTCGATGTCCATGCCGAATTCGGGACTGTAGACCGTACCTCCGTGGTAGTCGTCGGTCAGGAAGCGGGCGTACCAGTTGTTCAGGTCGCCGGCATGGAAGATACGCTTGCCGCCGGTCTCAATCACCCACGACACACCGCTGTCGGTGCTTCCGGTGGCGGCCACATGCACCAGCTCGTCTTCCCACGTGGCCCCCTTGCCCAGCCAGGCGTCGGCTTCGTCCTTCTGCGCACGGCGGTGCTTCAGGATGTCTTTCGAAAGGATGTAGCGGAGGTTCGTCTTCGCGGTCCGCCAGGAGAAGATGTCGCGGTTGAAATGGTCTTCGTGGAAATGGCTGGAGAAGACGTACATCGGCTTGGGCGACCGCAGCAGACGGGGCATCACGCCGGCAGGGTCCATCCAGTAATCAAACACGAGGATGCAGCGGTCGGTCTCAAGGGCAAAGCCGCTGTGGAAGATATAGGTGAGTTGCATAGGTTTCTTGAATAGTTTATGCAAAGATAGCGTTTTTGCCGGAAAGGAGCAGAAGGCCCCGGGAATTAAGAGGCCGTGCCTTCCACTTTATACCGGATGGAGCGCTCACTGCGTTGCAGGCAGTCGGTGAACACACACAGGTCGTTGGTGTAGTTCATCAGTTCCCACACGAGCTGCATTTCTTCGTCGGTCCAGAATGCTCCGTGACGCGGAGCCTTTTCCCGGAGTTGCCGCACACTTTCCTGCGAGGATACCGCGGGAACACCCAGCCGGCCGACCTGTTCATGAACATGTGTCAGGAGACTTTGCGGACAAGTATTGTGAAAGGGTGGACGGAAGAAGTCCGGACTGAAGCCCTCGCCTCCCCGCGGACGGTAGAAGACGGTTTCCGTTTCAATCTGTGACAGTTCTTGTTCCAGCCGCTCAATGTAGGTGGCAGCTGCCGGGAACTGTACCCGGATGGAACATTCGTGACGGGCTTTCTCCTCGTCACGATTGGCCGAAAGCCAGTTGAACGAGCCTTCCACCAGCAGACAGTCGTCCACTGCCAACGACTTGTTGTGGATGCCTTTCAGAATCCGCAGACTGACGTGGTTCTCTACCAGTGCGCGGCGGGCTTTCAGGGTATCTTCGCGCCACAGACCGTGCTCCTTGCCCAAATAATGGTCGGTATAGACCACCACTTCTACTCCGCGTTCCACGGCTTCCTGAATAAGGGGAATCAGGTTGTCACTCTTCAGGGCAGTCAGAAAGAGGAAGGGCGACACAATTACCACGCGACGACGGGCCGTCTGAATCGCCCTGCGCAGAATCTCCCGATGGGCTTCGAGGGTGGACAGGCGGTCGACTTCGGTATAACGGCACAAGGGACGCTCGGCCTGATAGACAAAACCGCCTGACATTTCGTCCTGCAGACCGTCGAACAGCCATTTGGCCAGGTTACCCGACGGCGTGTCCCGGTCGGGATGGAAGATGTTCATGTTGCCGAACACCAGGAAATGATACTGCGCCCGCGATACGGCTACATTGAGCATGTTGTATTTTCCGCCCGCTTCCATAAAGAAGGAAGGGTCTTCCGGCGAATTGACAGGCGAGAAAAGCACCAGCGGATACTGGGCTCCCTGCAGCGAATGGACGGTGCCGATGGTCATTGGTGCAAACAGCTCAGCCTCCTGGGAGGACAAGCTGGACAACAGGTTGCGCAACAGGCGTTCCTGTGCCTTGAACGGGGTGACGATGGCGGCCACCTGATGGATGGGTTTCCCATAAGCTTTTTCCAGCTCTTTTTTTTCACGGACCAGCCAGGCTACGATGGCAGTGGCTTCGGCTTCATTGAAACGGCTTCCGGTCTTTCCTCTCCGGCTGAATCCGTTCACATGCACATAGCCTTTGGCGGGAATGGCCGTATACTTCGGACGGTCGCCTTTCAGAGGAACCAACCGCCCATGATACACGTAATCGTTGCAATAGGCGATGATGACATCCAGGCAGCGGCGGTGTTCGCGCAGGAAGGCGCCCCGTTCGCCGTCCACTTGGAAACTGCAACTTTTCCGGGCCATCTTCATGAGGCTTCCGGAAGAGGACAGGAAACCGTGTTCGGACAGGAAACCGTAGAGCGGGTCTTCTTCCGAAGCCACCACCCCGAAGCGCTTGAGATTGAGAAAGGAATATTCGGCAGACACGGGCCAGATGGGCTCTATCTGTTCCACATCGCCCACGAGAATGGCTTGCCGCGCCAAGCTGAACGAGGGAACGGCCAGTTCGGGCGACACCTGCCCCGACTCGTCGACAATGAGCAGGTCGATGGTATTGTAAAGGGGAACGAACTTTTCATCTCCGCAGGTGCAAGTCATATAGCGGGGAAGAGAATGGAACGTAGAGATGAATACCGGCAACACGCAGGCCAGACGCCTCAACCGGGCGAGATACACCCCGCGGTCTTCACTGTTGAGGTTTCCGGTACAACAACTCAGGCGACGGATGAACTCGGCCTCCCGATGGTGGATGGCATACCAGAACATCTGATAACGGTAACTGATGTCCAGTCGCACGGCCATGTCGTCCATGCAGGGCAAGTCCTTATATTCCTCTTCCCTGGTCAGTCGGGTATAGCATTTCTTGAAATCATCATTTTCCTCCCACTGGGCCACAAATTCTTCATAGGCAGTAGAGGACTTGCAGAAGCGATGTATCATCCGGGCCCAAAAGCTTCCGTCTCCGCTTCCGGCACCACATTCTTTCTGTACGGCGACCTCCAAACCTGTGTCAATCCGCTGCCTCAAGAGCATCATCCGACCGCGCAGGTAGTCCTGACACTCCGTCTCGTCCTGACAGGAAGCATGGAAATGACGGTTGAAGCGCTCCAGGTAATACGTACGGTACTCGTCCACCCGCTCCGGCTGGTCGTAGGTTTTCGGGAAACCCGTTCCTTTAGTGTTCAGCATCATGGCATAACGGTCGGCCTCGCCTTCCTTTCCGGACAGATACAAGCCCAGTGTATCCAGTTCCGGCAGCCAGCGCTCGGCCAGACGTACCTCGGAATCATCCGAATCCGCAGCTTCTATCTTGAAATCCTTGAGAATGTTCGTAATGGCCTGGTTGTTGACAGAACTGGCCACAATGAGCTCGGGCTCTCCTCCCGACAGTACGGAATTCACCAGTCGGTTGGCGATGACCGTCTGCAGGAAGGTGGTCTTTCCCGTTCCCGGAGGGCCGTTGACGGCAAAAATCCGACTGCAACGGGGGTGGGTGTACATGGCCAAGGTTTCGCGTTGGGAGACGGACAAGGGAAAATCACCGCTCATCTGCGCCAGATGTTTCCGGTTGGCATATACTTCTTTCCGGTCGGGCAACGGAAGCAGCGGCTCACATTCACAACGCGTCAGACATTCCAGCAGGGGAAAGTCGTCACGGCTGTCCAGCAACTTGTCGTAAAGTCGCAGAATATTCTGTGCCATTCCCGTGGCCGGTGCCTTTGTAACCGCAATCTCCGGACACTCCGAATAGTTCATTTCAGAGAAAGCCATTCCGGTAGCCTTACGGAACAATCCCTCACATGCCCGCCAATAAGCCTTCTCATCGGCCAGCTCCAACGGGAATTCCTTCAGCAGACAGTCCACCTCCGCAAGGGAAGCAATCGTACGGTCGTCCTTGGCATTGGGAGAAAGAAACCTACGGACAAACACCGGCACCCGCTCCAGCGGGTTTTCCGGCATGCCCAACCGACCGTCGGGCCACAAGGTATAAGTGATGAAAAAAGGATATTCAGGGAATGGCCTGCCGAGGAGCTTGCCATTTTCATATTCGGGAAGCAGCACACAGGGAGCAATACGTACACTGTGCTTCTTTGGAGGGTCTGTCTCGTCCGGGAAAAGCAGCTCCCGGTCTTTTTTAAGGAGATATTCCGGCATCCGGCGACCAATTCTCAACGTAACACGCGGTTCCTGATTGGAGGGGCTGTTGCTCCATTCGGCATCCAGCAGACAGGTTTTCCAGTATTTAAGCAGTTTTTTGTCCATAGGTTCACAAATAATGTGACAAAAATAGGCGCATTCCACCACACTCAAAACAATACGGCTGTAATAAAGCGTAATTTTACCTAAAAACAATTGAAAGGACACATCCAAAATATTCGTATCTTTGTACCCTACAAGTGACTAAATGGAGCATACGAAACGACATATAAAGCGCATGCAGTGGGAAACCGACCCGCTCTACCGACTGATCAGGACTATCAAGAACGTGATGGACCGGTATTTTCTGGACCCTCTCATCGGTCTGCTTTTCCCGACGGCAGGCGACATCTTCTCGTCTGTCATGATGCTGCCTTTTCTCGCCGTGTCCCTGTTCAGAATCAAGTCCATCCCCCTCACCCTGGCCATCGTCTACAATATGCTGGTCGACATGCTGCTGGGCATCATCCCGCTCTGGATTGGCGACTTGCTGGACATTTTCAGCCGCTCGTACACCAAGAACTTCCGGCTGATTGTGGGCTTCGTGGAAGGCGACCAGGAAATCATCCGGGAGGTGAACCGCAAGGCCGTGCTGACTGCCGTGGGCATCCTGCTGCTGTGCGTGCTCATCTATTGGCTCGCCAAGGCGGTGGTCTACCTCAGTACGGAACTGTGGGAATGGATGCAGGGACTGTTTTAACTTTTCGGGGAAAATCCGTACCTTTACGCCAAAATCATTTGCAAATGGGAAAGAAAGAATACATGCAGGCCAACAAGGACTGGCTGGCCGAAAAAGCGAAGGAAGAGGGAGTGCAGGCGCTCCCCAAGGGAATCTACTACAAGGTACTGGCTTCGGGTGCGAACGACGGCAAGCATCCCACGCCGCGGAGCATCGTCACCGCGCACTACACGGGATGGACCATCAACGGGAAGAAGTTTGACAGCAGCCGCGGAGGGGCTCCTGCCGCTTTCCGCCTGAGCGACCTCATTGAGGGATGGATCATCGCGATGCAGCAGATGTGCGTGGGCGACAAATGGGAGATTTACCTCCCGGCAGAGATGGGCTACGGCAAGTTCTCACAGCCCGGCATTCCCGGAGGCTCCACCCTGATTTTTGAGATTGAATTGTTGGGGATAGCGTAAGGAAAGAGCCTCCCAAGGGATGTTGCGATTCCCAAGAATAAATCGTAAATTTGCCAGAGAATAAACGGAGGAAA
>OHLH01001626.1_pt1 | contig 10550 bp, 6 predicted proteins | sample 1569061 | NCBI WGS metagenome assembly OHLH01 (sample SAMEA3879603, study PRJEB24766) | human gut metagenome | biome: human-associated habitat; feature: feces | place: USA | collected 1985/1987
AATATGCTATTGGATTTCCAGGAATTAATTTATAAATATTCTGTGAAGTTTCGTAAAAATATGGACATTTCAGTTCAGAAATAGCTTGTAGAACCATTTGCCGCTGAACATCCATTCCCCCTTTAAAATCAGATAATTTAATGCATAGTGTCTTATCATTCTCTACACCATTTTTTAATACAAATGAACAAATTGGCACTGTAGCTTCCTCATATGCGGAATATTCCATTTGAATAAGCGATACAATAAATTTATTGTCCAAAATATAATTGCGCAAATGTTCGTATGTTTTAATAAACATCCATACAAATGGTGTCATATAAGAAGCATATCCATCAACTTTACAATATTCCAAGTTACGATATATGAACACACTGAACAAATCGCCCGAATACTCTGTATACTTATGGCTAATAAATTTTTTTAGATTTTCATCTAATTTATTCATATAAGGCGGATTTGTAGAAACAACATCATATTTATTACTCATTATTCCAGCCTGTTTTGTTAATTGAAACATTTTGGGCAAAATATTATTAAGCCAATCTGATATAAACACATCTATCTGTCCAACATTATTCGCAATATACATTAAATATTCTGCAAAACTCTCATAATCCTTCTTTTCAACAGTTTGCAAAGCTCCTGTTTCCTTTGCGTCTCGATATACATCTACCAGATATTCGCCAATTTTATTCAACTCTCTATCATTAGTCAAACCTTCACATGTAAACTTCTGTATAGAATCACTTTCCTCAATAACAGAAAGATGATTCATCATTCCACTTGTCATTGCACGACGATTAAAACTACGTGCTTTCATCATTACCGCGAAATAGGCTAACTGATATGCACGTTTATCAATATCCAACCCAAATAAATTGTTTTCTACAATGCTTATTGCTGCATCTCTATCAGAATATCCACACTCACGATATATTTCCATTAGCACATCGAATGCATATATAAGAATATGTCCGCTCCCCATACAAGGGTCGAAAAAAGTTAAATCTGTAGGTTCAATCTCTTCATTCACATATTGAATATCTTCAGTTTTAGGAGCAATAAAGAATTCCAATTTCTCTGCTAACTTACTTTGTGGATTTCTCTCAATCCAATATCTTCCCAAGGAATTATCTACCATATAGCGAACAACCCAATCTGTTGTAAATAGCTGTGTAGCTGCCGGAATATCCTCTTTTTTTATAGAACCTTTATTCATATTTACTACTTCATCATGTTTCTGCGATATATAATACTGATATAACCAGCCTATGATTTCTACCTGTCCTGCTGCCTTGCCATCCTCATTAACAGCTACGATATTAAAATCTTTTTCATCAATACCATCTACAAGCATACGAACTACATCATCTTCATTCGTAAATGAGATGTTAAGAAGCATTTCGGTATAGTCTTCTGTCTCTTCAAAAAGTCCCGGTAACACTTCATGAAGCAGATTACACTGCTTCATAAAGAGCATTCTGAATAAATCATCAAGCCTGTTATTCATCTTGGCATCAATGATTTCTTCTCGCTCTTTATCTGTAAAATTCCAGTCAATATCAGGAGCCATAGTTACCACATCCGGCTCATTTTTTCCTTCTTTTTCAGAAGAAAGCACACGAACTCTTACAGGATACATATAGTCATTCGCTTCCATAAAACGGATAGCACAGATTCTGTTAAACCAAGTATATGCCACTTCTTCCACTACCGCTTCAAAGCCTCTTGCATGAATCTGGTCTACCAGTTTTCTTCTCTGCTCACACTGTTTTTTGTTAAGTGTTACCTCGGTTCCTGCTGCTGTCTTGTATACCTCGAAATCAGCACCTTTTGTAATTGCTTCACTGCAATTATCCGGTGTAATTCCAAGCATACCGGCTTTATCCGTAACGGATGCTATCAGCTTATTTCTTGCATCTATTGCAAATTTCTTAATTGCATTTTTGTTCATGTGCTATATCCTCCAATCAAGCTTATCAGCTCAATGTAATTATTGTGTCTTCTTCCAGTTCATTCATAAGCTTCTGCTTCATCTCGGCAAGAAACTTATCAATATCCTGCTCTGACTCTATCGAATATGTTCTAGCCCCTGCTACATTGCTGATGGAAACATTCTTACGTCTCTTTGTCTTTACTTTAGTCGGTACTGGTGCAGGATCAATCGGCTCTTTACCAGGTACTACCGGTGCAACAGGTGGTTCCGGTGCAGGCTGATGTGCCCTCTCATACTCATCTATCTCATCCAGGCACTTGATTTTTAAAGTATCACTTTCCAGCTTGATATTCTTAATTGCAGCGATATCACTGGATGTTCTGAGTTTCTCCCAGATTTCATCAAATCTCTGATTGATACGAGGACGGAGTACTTCTGCAAAAGGCTTAGTATCCAATACCTCTTTTACTTTAAGGAAGTCATCATGCACTAACGGATCCATGATGGCAGCTTCCTTTTCAAGCAATCCTATATGAAGCTCTTCAAATCTCTTATTTAATTCCGGCAATCTCTGAATCTTACCGAAAGGCTTGCTGTCCTTTACAATAGTCTCTATCTCTTCAACTACTTTTAACAGCTCCTGGTCACTTACATAAGTCTTACTGTTTCCAAAATACGTAAGGTTCTTCACTGCCTCTTCAAAGATTTTTCGCTGTTCTCCCTTAAAGAAATCAAATACAGGTGCAGTATCTTCTGCATCGTCAAGCAGATCATCTCTCTTCTTATCTACTGTCTTGAAGAACTCTGTAGGCTCATTAATATCAAGGATTTCAGCAAGTCTCTTTCTTGCCTCTTCCATCAGTCGCTTACAAGGATATTTCGGATTGATTCTGTACTCTACAAGGATGTCATCGTATACCTCGACTTTATCCTTTGCTCTGTTCTTGAAGCTGCTCATGATTTTGTCATCATCATCGCTGGATACAGTAAACCCGAAGTAATCCTTCATAACTTCTTTTGCAGAACGAATCTGTCCATCCGTTGCTCTTTCCCTAATGTCAATTAAGAGTTTCTCTACATATTCACGTTTTGTAATATATCTGTCTAATTCATCCGAATTCGTTGAAAGCAATGACAGACTCTGGCTGTTAAGAGTAAGAGACACTCTTCCCAGCTTGAACAGCATTGCTACAAGCCACTGCACATCCTTTGGATCAAATCCATAAGGTGCTGCAACAAACTTATCCTGTAATGACTTAAGGGATGTCTTCATATGTCTGGCATTATTTAATCCGATTACTTGTACCACTTCTTCTAAAGCAAGCTTATTCGGTGTGGTATCACTTGTACCAAGGAAGCTCATCTGACCATCGCTGTGTTTAAAGATGGCACTGATATCTGAAAGCTCCGGTGCTGTCTCCATATAGGTAAGCTTATTGTATTTCATTGCTACGAGCTTACCGAGTGCTTCATTGATTCTTGTTGCCGGCTCCTTAGCAGAAATGGCTGCCTTATCACCATTTACATAGATGTCAGCATTCTTTAATGCATCCTCAATAAAGATTCGGATTCTGTCCTTCTTCTCAATACGCTCATCCTCTTTTGCCCTGCGGATGTTATCAAAGCTGCCTCTTGCTCCCGCAGCATTTTTATTAAGGAATTTATATATCTTGATAGATTCTGTAATCTCATCAAGAAATGTACTGTCATTTGGCAGCTTCACAATTACACTGCTTTCCTGTGCTGAAAGCAGACGAAGTGCAGAGTCAGCATAATCTCCGCCATAAGGTGTAATAACTGTCACTCCGATATCGTTAGACTGATTGCCCTTGAAGAATCGGTCATCCACCTTCTGGTTGAATGGGAATAAGTAACGGCTGCTGTAACGGTATTTCTTCTCTGTATAGATTTCCTCGAAGATAACTGTAGACGCTTCTCCGATGATTTCTCCCATCTCTACTGACTCATTATTGATAGCATTATTGATTTCCTGCTCCTCATTTGTCAGGAAGATGTATATTTCACCATTCTTCTGTACAAGTGTCTCTTTAATCAGTTTCTTTAAAGATTCTTCTATCTTAGAACGGACTTCAATCCTGTCATCATCAATATTGGAAATCATAAGCGTAGTAAGGTTATCCACATTTGCCTTAATTTCCTTGACATATTTAATCATAAAGAGAACTTTCAAAAGCTCTACATCGAACTCATCCAGCTTACTGTTATTTTCTGCATCTGAGATTACCTGACTGTGCTGGTGGTCAATAAACTTATGCAATGGATCGTAGAAGAAGCTAAACGGAACCAATACTCCATCCTCTTTATCCATTACTCTGATTGCCGACTCCTGAAACAGTGCAAGCATAGAACGTGACTGATCAGACAGATGCTTTCCACTTGCGCCATGTGTTCTGACGGCAGTAAGTACCTGTCCTAAAAGATTGAACTGATATGGTATAAACGGATAGCAGTCTGCAAAATCCGCTTTATCTGCATACAGCTTCTTATCTGCTGTATCTGCTGTAAATGTAATGAGATTCTTGATAATAGATTCTTTCTGCTCATAGAGAAATCTAAGTGTCTGTGTTGCTGTCTCATTCTTTGCAAGCACACGCTTTCGGATTACTTCGTCAACATTGGATGCTGAAAGAGAAAGTCTCGTATCAAAACGTCCCTGAATCTTAGAAAAGTCATTTCCCTTTGTCTTTGTAATAGAATCAATATCCTCCTGACTTGTTACGATAACCCATGCCTTACCTTTGCAGGCTGTTCCAAGGTCTTCCACAATTGTCTGGAGGTTGAGCATAAGCTGTGTGTCATCTGCTATATACTGACCGATTTCATCCACTAAGAAGATAACGTGATGATTCGGACCTTTCTTAGCACAATACTCCTGCACGAGTGATACGAACTTTTCGATGCTAAGGTCATAGCTGCCCTTTGCATTCTTGCACCAGTTGCGGGCTGCTTCCTCACTCATAAAGTCCATCTCAACTAATGTCTTTACTACTTTATCCTGAATAACTGCAAATGCCTGTCTCTTTTTATCCCAAGGTGCTCCTGCATTCTCCTCGAACTTCTCTTTGAACTCTTCAAATCTGCCCTCGTTATCCAACTGACGTTCAAATTCTGCAAGATAAGGAATGGAACCACAATAACCCTGCATTTCATTGAACACCTTCATAAACACTTCTACGATAGCCTCTTTGCCTGAGCCTACCTTTGCAGAACCCTTTGAATCAATATTGAAAAGCATGACATCCGACTCAATTGTTCCAGCCTTTGTCATCTCTGCAATAAGCATCGGATCTTCTATTTTTTTACCATCTGTAAAATACTCAATGGCTCTTTTACCTTCTACTGTGCTGTTTTTTAATAAATAAGACAGTATTTTTAAGAAGTGAGATTTACCACTTCCAAAGAAGCCGGAAATCCAGACACCCATCTTATCTGTATATCCATCTACACCTTTTTCATAATTGTTGAAGAAATCCCTGAAATGCTTCAGAAGTTCTTTTGTCACTACATATTCATCTAATTCCTGATATACGTTTTCTTCATCCGACTGGCCTACTTTAATAACGCCCTTGATGTCACGGTCAATCTGCTTTTCAAACATATTTTTAATCTGCATTGTATTTCCTCCTCTACACCAGACGGAATGCCCTGTAATAGTTGTGTGAATCCATCGTTCCAAATAATTTCAAATCCTGTCCGCTATACTCTCCCGGATAGAAAAGCACTACCGGCACACTGTCAAGCACCTGATGCAGGTTATTTAAGATGTTGTGGCTTGCTATTATCGGATGGCACTTGCCTACTCCGGTAAGGAATACCACACTGTCTGTCAAATCTTCCTGCAATATTCTTGATATGATTAGATTCAGCTCATTTGTCTCATCCAGCCCCAATGTTTCTACCAAGCTGTCTGCCATTTCAAAAAATCCATTCTCTTTTTCCAAATCAAAGAATGCTTCCAAATAACCTTCCTCCTGCAGTATCTCAACCATCAGGTGAAACAGGTCAAACTCAACTATTCTGAAATCTTTGTTTCCATTATTTATTCTATCCTTAAGGTATGCTATATGATTTCTCACATACAGCTCTTCTCTTGGATCATAATCGAATATATAATACCCGACTTCATTTCCAAGTCCTTTATTCTCTCTAAACGACTTCTCTGATATTTTGTCTTCTATCTGATTCAGTCTATCATCCAAGCTTAACTTTGCCATGCTCAGACTCCTTTCACAGCTTTCAAGTATTCTCCCAGTCCATTTGCAGTCAGCAATTCCTCTGTACGATAGTCAATGTGAATTGGCTTGATTGTTCTTGGTTTTGCACTACTTTCAAGTAATCCCGCCTCAAACATCATTCTAGTAAAGCACTGTTTCAGTTTCCGTACTGCTGTGTCCGTCCATCCAGCCACCACATCACTCTGCAATACTTTATCCGAAAAGAATACATTCAAATCCCTGTCTGTGATTTCCTTTTCTCCAAGTCTGAGTTTTTCATCATACACTTCATGAAGAAATTCAAAAAATAGTCGGCTATCCATAAGAATTGCAATTAAATTTAAAATCTTTGCTATCTCCACATCACAAGTGGTAAAAGCCCGAAGCACTGCTTCCGGTAAAGCAGATACTCTACGATAAGTACCATTCAATACCTCATATGCACGATATTCTGCTTTTACTTGATAGATATTCTCTTCCCAGGCTATCTTGCGGATATCCGCCTTACTATATCCATCCAGGATGTATCCTGCGGTCTTTCTGGACTCCTGTAGCCAGAATAATTTTGATGTAAGTCCTGCACTATATACTAACTCTGCCATTTTGCACTCTCCAACAAGGTTTATTCTTCATCTTTCACAAACTCACAGATATCGCTAATATCGCAATCCAGATATGTAGCAATCTTGAGCAATACACTCATAGACACTTCTCCATCCTTACGCATCTTTGTAAGAGTATTAGGAGCAATATCTACAGCCTTTCTTAAATCGGCTTTACTCATCTTTTTGTCTACTAATAACTTCCATAATTTGTTGTAACTTACTCTCATTCTCACACCTCGTGGCTTCTTCTATAGACATGTTATATTTGTCACAATTGAGCAAAAACTCATTTTAATTATAGTATAAAACATCTATTCCTGCAATCAAAATAGTCGCACATTCTTGCGAGCTTTAATTATTTTTATTCAAAAACCATTAATCTTTATGAGGATATTTCCAAATTAACTAATCCATATTTAGAAAATAAAATATAGGCGCAGGTATTACCCTGCGCCTATCCTATTACAATTCTTCTGTTTTGTATGTGACATACCCCTCATAATAATAGCTGGTATCAATACCCTTCATATAGATTTCCCGGCTATTAATTTCATCGGTCAATGCCTGGTTTAATACGTGCTTTATTTCAATATCTCTGATTGGGCTGCGCTCCATGGCAAGCAGATAATCTTCTTTATCTACCTTGCTCCAGTCAATGACTTGATGAATTTCTTTCTTTAGAATCAGGTCCAGCCAGATACGCATACTGCGCCCATTTCCTTCCCTGAAAGGATGTGCAATATTCATTTCCACATACTTTTCTATGATTTCATCATATGAAGATTGCGGCATTTTATCTATGTTTTCAAGAGATACCCGCAAGTACATCAGTGGTGCAAAGCGGAAATTTCCTTTTGCAATGTTTACAGTTCGCATTTTGCCTGCAAAATCATATATTTCGTCAAACAAAAATTCATGAATCCTGGCAAGTGTTACATATGTTCCAGGATGTAAAGAATCCAAAATACCAGATTCAAATAATTCCTTTGCCTTCGCCTTGCTGATTTTCTCTTCTTCACGTGCTAACTGGGCAGAATCAGTAATCCCCAACTTATTCTCAAGTGCCATGTAGTGTTTTCCTTTCTGGGTTCATTGTTACTTTAAAGCAGATTGCAATAATAGTGTTTCTAATACAACATCACCCTGATCAACCCCAATACCAGCAGATGCACCGGATATACCCAATAGAAGAAATATTTCAGTTTCATTCCTCTTTCTCCATTATACAGATATATGGGAAGAAATGCTATAGCTGCTTTGGGTTCTGCAACGCCTACCATAACCGCCCCAAGAACTGTTCGTTGTACTTTATCAAATCGTTGCAGATAATAGAATAGGACAACGCATAGCACACCCATGTAGTGATAATCCGTTTCAAGAAGCTGCGCTATCCCTGCTCCAGTGAGAACACACAGCGCAGATGAAATGATACTCATTCCCCTTCGTTCACACACAGATATCGCATATAAGGTACACAGCCCTATCGCCAATGTAAAAAATACATTCTGTCCTTCCGGATAAACCCAAGCTCCATGTACAGCCAGATCAAAGGGGACCTCTGAAATCACCGCAAAGAGAAAGCATCTGCTGATGTATCGCTTCACATCATGCGTGTGGCAGAATCCTTCTACCAGTAAAAAACAGTAAATTGGAAATGCAATCCGTCCGATTCCACGCATAACCCTATATATATCAAACTGATAATCCGCCATATTTGCATAGATTGCCACTGCAAAGTGATCCACCAGCATAGATATAATCGCTATCCATTTCAAATCAGATGAGGTTAAACCATTCCATCGCATTTTCATAATTTCCTTCCCTATAACAGAACAGGCTGTCCTCAATCCCGGACAGCCTGTTTCTCTCAAGTATAACATATATTGCAATTGTGAAACGCCCATTATTTATTCTTCTTAGTACCGATCTTGGTACGAAGTACATACCACAGTGCACCTGTGATGCATACAGATGAATAAGTACCGCATACGATACCAACCATCAGAGGTAATGCAAATTCACGGATAGAAGATACTCCTAATACGAACAGTGCAGCTACCATGAAGAAGGTTGTCAGTGAAGTAAAGATACTTCTTGATAATGTCTGGCTGATACTTCTGTTTACGAGCTGTTCCAGATCATCCTTCTTAGTCATAGCACCAAGGTTCTCTCTGATACGGTCAAAGATAACGATTGTTGCATTGATAGAGTAACCTACGATAGTCAGCATGCAGGCAATGAATGTGCTACCCACAGATACTCTTGCTACTGCATAGAATGCAAGCACTACCAGTACATCATGGATCAATGCAGCTACAGAGCTTGTTGCAAAACGAATATCCTTGAATCTGAACCAGATATATAACAGCATGCAGATTGCTGCGATTACTACAGCTACGATTGCGTCACTTCTCATTTCAGAACTGATCGTTGAACTGATTGTCTCAGCAGTGATCAGATCAGAATTTACACCAAAGTTCTCTACTAACGCTTCTGTTAATGCCTGTCTCTCTTCTACATCCAGTGTTCTGGTCTTGAAGATAACCTGATTGCCTCCTGCAACCTTCTGAACCTGTACATTGGCATCTTTGGTAATCTTCTCGATTACAGGCACTACCTGAGAATCCAGAGCCGCCAGATCCATATCTTCATTAAATGTGACATTTGTAGATGTACCACCTACGAAATCAAGGCTGTAGTTCAGGGCTGTTCCTGATGTTCCCTTATTTACGCCCATGCATACAAATCCGCCGATAATCATAACCAAGGAAATTGTAAAGAATATCTTCTTCTTTGCCAGGAAGTTCACTGTCTTTCTGTCCTTGGCTTTTCCATAGAACTTCTCATCCTTTAAGCCGACTGCATAGAGTGCTTTCAGAATCATTCTTGTAATAACAAGTGCTGTGAACATGGAAAGAACAATACCAAGTGCCAGTGTCTGGGCAAATCCCTTAACTGTACCTGAGCCCTTCAATCCAAGAACCAGTGCAGCGATCAGTGTTGTAACGTTACCGTCTACGATAGCAGACAGTGCTTTCTTAAATCCCACATCAATAGCGGAACGTACTGTCTTACCGGATGCGATCTCTTCTCTGATACGTGCGAAGATGATAACGTTTGCATCAACTGCCATACCGATTGACAGGATAATACCTGCAATACCCGGTAATGTCAGTGTGATTTCAAACATATTTAAACATAATACTACCAAAATCGTATAAATGATCAATGCGATGGAAGATGCAAGTCCAGGAATCAGATATACAGCAATCATAAAGATAACAACCAGTGCAAGTCCGATAGCACCTGCTTCAAGACTGGTCTTAACTGCTTCTGAACCAAGCTGTGCACCTACAACATTGGAACGTAATTCTTCCAGTTCCAGCTTCAATCCACCGATACGGATCTGGCTTGCCAGCTTATCAGCTTCCTCGAAGCTCTCCATACCTGTAATCTGTGCCTGTCCATCTGTAATGGCAGCCTGTACACGGGGTACGCTGATGAAATCCTGGTCATAATAGATACCGATGCTTTCACCGGAAGCATATGCCTTGGTTGTAGCATCTGCAAATGCCTTGGTTCCTGCATCTGTAAAAGTAAGCGAAACTACGAACTGGCTGTTGCCAAGCTTATCCTGTGCAGAACCACCCTGTGCAGAGGAAACATCCGTACCACTCAGTACTATGCTTCCATCTTCCTGTAATTCAGCGATAGTCTTGTTTAATGTATAACCTGTCGCACCATTGCCTGTATATGTATAGTTGGCATTTC
>OHLH01001633.1_pt1 | contig 10492 bp, 9 predicted proteins | sample 1569061 | NCBI WGS metagenome assembly OHLH01 (sample SAMEA3879603, study PRJEB24766) | human gut metagenome | biome: human-associated habitat; feature: feces | place: USA | collected 1985/1987
TGAATCAAACAATAGTCGATATACACTACGTCTTATACCAAAGTCACAATGGCACACGACTCTTTCTTCTGTTATCATTCTTTTTCAAAGGGATAAAGCAAGCATTCCCGATATAATTGCTACATTTGCAGGGTAATCGATAAAAGAAGTACAAGAAAATGGACTTAAACAAAGTATTTGCCACCGTGCAGGAAGCCAGCCGGGAATTGTTATCACTGAGCGATAAAGAAATCAATCAGATACTATTGGCTGTAGCGGACGCTGCCTTGGCAAAATCGGACTTCATTCTCGCTGAGAACAAGAAGGACCTGGAAAGAATGGATCCAAATGATCCGAAATACGACCGGCTAAAACTAACCGTAGAACGCCTGCAAGGCATCGCTGCCGATACACGCAATGTAGCAACCCTTTCCTCACCAGTGGGACGCACGCTGAAAGAGCACACACATCCCCAAGGGATGAGGCTCAGAAAGGTAAGTGTCCCGTTTGGCGTCATCGGCATTATATACGAAGCACGCCCCAACGTGAGTTTCGATGTATTTTCTCTCTGCCTAAAAAGCGGAAATGCCTGCATACTGAAAGGCGGTAGTGATGCCGACTCCTCCAACCGAGCCATTATCAGCGTGATACACGAAGTACTGGAACATTTCAACATCAACCCGCACATCGTAGAATTACTGCCCGCCGACCGGGAAGCTACAGCCGAGTTGCTGAATGCCCGGGGGTATGTAGACTTACTTATTCCGCGTGGCAGCAGTAGCCTCATCAACTTTGTGCGTCAAAATGCCACCATACCCGTCATTGAAACAGGCGCAGGTATCTGCCATACTTTCTTCGACCGCTACGGTGATGTAGAGAAAGGTGCAGCTATTATCAACAATGCCAAAACGCGCCGCGTCAGCGTATGCAATGCTCTGGACTGTCTGTTGATTGACGGTGACCGCCTCAACGATCTGCCGGCACTTTGCACACCGTTGCAAAAAAGCAATGTGATAATCTATGCGGATATGTACGCATACAACGTACTGAAGGGAAGCTATCCTGCGGAGTTACTGAAGGAGGCCACGGAAGAAGACTTCGGTACGGAATTCCTGGACTACAAGATGTCCATTAAAACCGTTCAGTCCATTCGTGAAGCCATAGCGCATATTCAGGAATACGGTTCCAAACACAGCGAATGTATTGTAACCGAAGACAAGACTCGTGCCGAGTGGTTCTGTCGTGATGTGGACGCCGCCTGCGTATACGTCAACGTACCGACTTCCTTTACAGACGGAGCGCAGTTCGGTCTGGGTGCCGAAATCGGTATCAGCACACAGAAGCTGCATGCCCGCGGTCCCATGGCTCTGGAAGAACTGACCACATACAAGTGGATTGTCGAAGGAGAAGGACAGATAAGGAAGCGATAACTCCTTTAACTCCTTCTTCCCCCCCTCTTACTCCTAATTCATATTAATCATAAATATATAACATGAAGAAGTTTACTTGTGTGCAGGACATCGGAAATCTGAAAGCTGCACTGGATGAAGCATTTGAGATTAAGAAAGACCGTTTTAAATACGTAGAATTGGGACGGAACAAGACGTTGATGATGATTTTCTTCAACTCTAGCTTACGTACCCGTCTCAGCACGCAGAAAGCGGCTACGAATCTAGGTATGAATGTTATCGTGCTGGACATCAACCAAGGAGCATGGAAACTGGAGACGGAACGCGGCGTCATCATGGATGGAGACAAACCCGAACATCTACTGGAGGCTATTCCTGTGATGGGTTGCTACTGCGACATCATCGGTGTACGTTCGTTCGCCCGCTTTGAGAACAAAGAGGATGACTATAACGAGGTAATCATAAATCAATTCATCCAACATTCCGGTCGCCCGGTGTTCTCAATGGAAGCAGCTACCCGCCATCCGTTGCAAAGCTTTGCCGACCTCATCACAATTGAAGAATACAAGAAGACTGCACGCCCTAAAGTGGTAATGACCTGGGCGCCACATCCACGCCCATTGCCCCAAGCCGTGCCTAATTCATTCGCCGAATGGATGAACGCCACGGATTATGATTTCGTCATCACCCACCCCGAAGGCTACGAACTTGCTCCGCAATTCGTAGGGAATGCCCGTGTGGAATATGATCAGATGAAAGCGTTCGAAGGTGCCGACTTCGTCTATGCCAAGAACTGGGCGGCTTATGCCGGAGATAATTACGGACAAATTCTGAGCAAAGATCGTGAGTGGACCGTAAGCGACCGCCAGATGGCAGTAACCAACAATGCTTATTTCATGCACTGCCTGCCCGTGCGCCGCAATATGATTGTAACAGATGATGTCATCGAAAGTCCGCAATCTATTGTCATCCCCGAAGCGGCTAATCGTGAAATATCAGCTACGGTAGTATTAAAGAGACTGCTTGAGTCACTCTGAACAGAATAAGGAGCTATAGTGAGGAGCTAAAGGAGTTATCAGCCCGCAAGCGGGCTTAGGAGTTAAAGCCGATAAAGTTGTGAATCATCAGCAGGAGTGTTGGCTTTAACTCCTTCTAACTTCTGTAACTCCCGAACGAAGCGAAAACGTCTTTCTCCTTTAAAAAAGCTCCTCAGCATCAAAAATAAGCAAGCATATTTTGTACTGCTTTCGGTTTGCATTATCTTTGTCCCCAAACAACGCCAAGGATTATGACTATAAAAGAGTTTTTTTCTTTCAAACAGAATAAGTTTTTCTGGATAAACCTGATCGCAATGGTCATTGTGGTTGCCCTTGTACTGTTTGGAGTGCTGAAGGGACTGGATATATACACCCGTCATGGTGAAGCGGTAGTAGTGCCCAACGTGAAAGGTATGGGAGTGGCAGAAGCTGAGAAAATGTTCCGCAACCAAGGACTTACCTGCATTGTTTCCGACTCCAGCTATGTAAAGAACTTACCAGCCGGATGCATCCTCGAACACAATCCTGCCGCCGGGCAGAAAGTGAAAGAAGGACGCACCATCTATCTGACCATAAACACCCTGAGTACCCCTTTGCTAGTCGTTCCCGATGTAGCGGACAACAGTTCCATGCGCCAAGCACAGGCACGCCTGCTGGCGGCCGGCTTCAAACTGTCCGAGAACGAACACATAGCCGGAGAAAAAGACTGGGTATACGGTGTGAAATATAAAGGCCGTACACTGACCAACGGTGAAAAAGTACCTGTAGGTGCCACACTTACACTAATTGTGGGAGACGGTGGAGAGCTGCCTCAGGAAGGGGATTCTACAGCAGTAGAAGCTACCACCCCTACCTCCTCTAAAGATTCCGCAGCAGACGAGTCCTGGTTTTAAACTCGATCATACGGGGAATAATAACAATAACACATAGAAAGAACAAGGAATGATAGAAGATTTGCCGGACGACATAGTGACTGAGGATGATCTGGACGACATAGAACCTGTTGGTGATGAAGCCCAACTCTATGAACACTTCCGTGTGGTAGTGGATAGAGGACAGGAAATGATGCGCGTAGACAAATACCTGTTCGACCGCCTGACAAACGCTTCGCGCAACCGCATACAGAAATCAGCGGAAGCCGGTTTTGTAATGGCTAACAACAAACCGGTCAAGAGCAGCTACAAGGTGAAACCGATGGATGTCATCACCATCATGATGGATCGTCCGCGTTATGAAAACGAAGTCATTCCCGAAGATATCCCACTTAATATAGTCTACGAGGATAAATACCTCATGGTAGTGAACAAACCTGCCGGACTGGTGGTACACCCCGGACACGGAAACTACCAGGGGACTTTAGTGAACGCCATCGCCTGGCACATGAAAGATAATCCCGACTACGATGCCAACGACCCGCACGTCGGTCTGGTTCATCGCATCGATAAAGACACTTCCGGACTGCTCGTCATAGCCAAAACACCGGATGCCAAAACCAACCTTGGTATGCAGTTCTTCAACAAAACCACCAAAAGACTGTACAATGCTTTGGTCTGGGGAAGCTTTCAGGAGGAAGAAGGACGTATCGAAGGCAACATCGCCCGCCACCCGAAAGACCGGATGCAGATGGCAGTCTTCCCGCCGGACAGCGAAATCGGGAAACATGCCGTCACCCACTACCGCGTACTGGAAAATTTCAATTATGTCACGCTCGTGGAATGCAGGCTGGAAACCGGACGTACCCATCAAATCCGAGCCCACATGAAACATATCGGCCATCCGCTTTTCAACGACGAACGTTATGGCGGAAACGAGATCCTGCGTGGCACACAATTCAGTAAATACAAGCAATTCATACAGAACTGCTTTGCCGTATGTCCGCGTCAGGCACTCCATGCCCGGACGTTGGGATTCATACATCCGCGCAGCGGACAGGAGATGTATTTCACTTCGGAACTCCCGGCGGACATGACGGCACTATTGGAACGGTGGCGCAGTTACACCGCGCACAGGGATATGGAATAAACAGAAACATAAGCTTATTATAATATCAGCAAAAAATGAAAAAAACAATCGCGATTGTAGCCGGAGGGGATTCCTCCGAACACGACGTTTCCCTTCGGAGCGCCGAAGGTATCCATTCCTTTCTCGACAAGGAAAGATATGAAGTTTATATCATTGAAATCAAAGGTATGACATGGGAGGCTCATCTGAAAGACGGGAGCCGTTCGAACGTGGACCGCAACGATTTCAGCTTCATGGAAGGCGGCAAGCGTATCCGGCCTGATTTCGCCTACATCACCATACATGGCACTCCGGGCGAGAACGGTATCCTGCAAGGATATTTCGACCTCATCCATCTGCCTTACTCCACATCGGACGTGCTCGTGGAGGCCATGACGTTCAATAAATTCACCCTGAACCAGTACCTGAAAGGATTCGGTGTCAGCGTCAGCGAAAGCCTCATCGTCCGTAAAGGGTTCGAGCATTTGATCACCGATGACGAAATCATAGAAAAAATAGGTTTGCCCTGTTTCGTGAAGCCCAATGCGGGCGGTTCCAGTTTCGGTGTGACGAAAGTGAAAAGCGCCGACCAGATACACGAAGCCATTCTGAAAGCCATGCACGAAAGCGACGAAGTGATGGTGGAAGCGTTCATGGAAGGAACGGAAATCAGCCAAGGGTGCTACAAGACGCAAGAGAAAGAAGTGGTGCTGCCCGCCACCGAAGTGGTGAGCGACAACGAGTTTTTCGATTACAACGCCAAGTACAACGGACAGGTCAGGGAAATCACGCCGGCACGCCTGAAAGAAGAAACCGCCGAACGCGTAAGCCTCATCACCTCCATGATATATGACATATTGGGATGTAACGGAATCATCCGGGTGGACTATATCATCACGCACACCACCGACGAAAACGGCAAAGAGAGAGAACGAATCAACATGTTGGAAGTCAACACCACACCGGGCATGACCGCCACCAGTTTCATTCCCCAACAGGTACGGGCTGCCGGGATGGACATGAAAGACGTGTTGACCGACATCATCGAAAACAAACTGTCATAACAAACCTTACAGCTTATGCGTACGCCTGAAGAATTCGACGAAATCCGTCCGTACGACCCGGAAGAGCTTCCGGCCATATTTGAAGAACTGATAGCCGACCAGGAATTCCGTGCCGCCGCCGAACAGGTATTGCCCGAAGTGCCTTATGAAGAGGCTTGCAACCGTCTGCGCCGTTGCCGGACCAATCTGGAAGTGCAACAAACCTTCTTCTATCCCTTGCTTCACGGCATTGTTGACCGATGCAGCGACGGACTAGTGCTGGAGAACAGCCAGTCGGTAGACAAACGTGTACCGCATACTTTCATCACCAACCACCGCGACATTGTGATGGACTCGGCTTTCCTTTCCATCAGTCTGTTGGACAACGGTTTCGGCAACACAATGGAAATTGCCATAGGCGACAACCTGTTGATACGCCCTTGGATTAAAAAACTGGTAAGGGTGGACAAGGCCTTCATCGTACAACGCTCTGTAAGCCTGCGCCAAATGCTGGCTTCCAGCGCACGGCTAAGCCGCTACATGCACTACGCCATCGCCACGAAACATGAAAACATCTGGATTGCCCAACGGGAAGGACGCGCCAAGGATTCAAACGACCGTACGCAAGATTCCATCCTCAAAATGATGGCCATGGGGGGAGAAGGAAGCATCATCGACCGCCTGAAGCAGTTGAATCTCGTACCGACCGCGCTTTCATACGAATACGACCCTTGTGATTATTTGAAAGCACAGGAATTCCAACAGAAGCGCGACATCGAAGGGTTCAAGAAGAGTCCGAAAGATGATCTGGTAAACATGCAGACCGGAATTTTCGGGTACAAAGGGCGGATATGCTTCCGCGTGGCCGGCCCGCTGAACGATTGGCTGGACACATTGCCCGCCGATATGCCCAAGACGGAACTGTTCACGGCCGTGGCATCTCGTATCGACAAGGAGATTCACCGCAATTACAAGTTATACGCCGGGAACTATGTGGCTGCCGACTTGTTACGGGCGACAAAAGAGTTTGCGGCACATTACACTTCTGAAGAGAAAACGCGTTTTGAAGCTTACCTCGAAAGCCGTCTGGAAAAAGTAACCTTACCCAACCCAGACACGGTCTTCTTACGCGAACGCTTGCTCACGATGTACGCCAATCCGGTATTTAACTATATGGCAGCCCGTCAGGAATAAAGATATGAAAAGGCATTTGAGGTTAAAAACAGACTTTCCGCTTTTCCGGTTCTTGCCGGAAAGGTGGACAGCCTGTCTGTTTCTTATAGGTTGCCTGTGCTGCACGGCATGCGGTGACGATGAAGAAGACGGATATGCATATCCCTCGCTTCTGACTGAATTCGTTGAAGTCTATACGGACGCGAAAGGCAACGGCACGCAATTTGTCACCGACGACGATAAGATATATGCCATCAACAGCCCGATACAAGGTTTACAGCCTGACGCAGCCTACCGTCTCGTATGCGGCTACGAAGTGACAGCCGACGACCAAGAAGGGCACCCTGTGGCTAAAATCTATACGGTCGAGACGGTTAACCTCTTGAAACAGAAAGAAGAGCCGTCGGACACTGATGACCCGTTGGCTGTCGCCAGTATCTGGAATGGCGGAAATTACCTCAACCTTCACCTCATGCCCAAGACACAAGGCGGCACGCAGGAATGGGGATATCGGTCGGATTCCACCCGCTCTTCCCATACCGGAACTATTTACCACTTGTCACTTTATCACCGGCAGCCCGGCGACCCGTATTCATATTCCACCACGGTATATGCCAGCCTCCCCCTTCTTCCTCTCGGCCTACAAGAAGGTGACAGCATCGCATTCACGATTCTGACTTTCGACGGACGGAAGACGTGGCGGTTCGGCTTTTAGCACTTCACGCCCAAATAATCCTTATAAAGAGAGCTTTCCTTAGTATTCTTTTCAATCTGACCGACAAACAGAAATATACTCCGCTTGCCGGTCAGATGTGTTAGGGTTATAATGCCTCCAGCATTCGTTTAAGCACTACTGTAGCTGAAATCTCACGATTGGCAGCCTCGGGGATGACCAACGACTGCGGGCTTTCTATCACATCGTCCGTCACAATCATATTGCGGCGCACGGGCAGACAATGCATGAAGAAAGCGTTGTTCGTCACAGCCATGTGAGCAACATCCACCGTCCAACTCATGTCCTTGTTCAACACCTTTCCGTAGTCCGCCGGACGGGTCACACCGGGACAACTCCAGTTCTTGGCGTAGATGAAGTCGGCCCCTTCGAAGGCTTTCAGTTGGTCGTACTCCACACGGGCGTCACCCACGAACTTCGGATCGAGTTCATAGCCTTCGGGATGCGTCACAACGAAATCCACGTCTGCGGCGTTCATCCATTGGGCGAAACTGTTGGGTACGGCCTGAGGCAACGCCTTGGGATGAGGAGCCCACGAGAGCACCACCTTGGGGCGCGCCGTCCGTTTGTACTCTTCGATGGTAATCAAATCGGCAAAGCTCTGCAAAGGATGTACCGTGGCGCTCTCCATAAAGAACACAGGCTTGCCGGAGTAACGGATAAACTGGTTCAGTATCTTTTCCTCATAATCGTCCTTACGGCTTTCGAAGGTGGCAAACGAACGTACTCCGATAAGGTCGCAATAGCATCCCATCACGGGAATGGCTTCCAACAAATGTTCGCTCTTGTCGCCATCCATAATCACGCCGCGCTCCGTCTCCAGTTTCCATGCCCCTTGGTTCACGTCGAGCACGATGACGTTCATGCCAAGATTCATGGCTGCCTTTTGCGTACTCAACCGCGTGCGCAGGCTGTTGTTGAAGAAGATGAGGAGGGCAGTCTTGTTCCTCCCCAATTCCTGATATTGAAAACGATTCTTCTTTACCTCGAAAGCCTCGCGCAAGGCGGCTTTCAAATCGCCTAAGTCTTCTACGTTTTGAAATACTCTCATAAGATTGTTGTTTAATGATTGATAATCGGACTACTTCGGGCGTACCTGTCCGTCGCCCTGCACGAACCATTTGTATGTCGTGATTTCTTCCAACGCCATCGGGCCGCGGGCATGCAGTTTCTGGGTGCTGATGCCTATCTCGGCTCCAAGTCCGAACTGAGCCCCGTCGGTAAAAGAGGTCGGCGCATTGGCATACACGCAGGCGGCATCCACCAACTGCAAGAACTTTTCGGTTGCATCGGCGTTCTCGGTAATGATACACTCGCTATGTCCCGAACCGAAACGGGCGATATGGGCCAACGCCTCGTCCAAAGAGTCCACCGTCTTCACGGCCATTTTGTAATCCATAAACTCAGTGCCGAAATGTTTCTCCGTAGCCGCTTCCAACAGGTCCGCCGGATAATGCCCCTGTAGGGCGGTCAAGGCGCGGCTGTCGGCATAAATGCGCACACGGCTCTCCTGCAACGGAGCGCACAATTGCGGCAGGTCGGACAAACGGGAGGCATGAATCAGCACGCTATCCAACGCATTGCATACGCTTACCCGGCGCGTTTTGGCATTGTTGATAATAGCGGCACCTTTCCGCACATCCCCATCCACGTCAAAATAAGCATGGCAAACTCCGGCTCCGGTCTCTATGACCGGAATACGGGCATTCTCACGCACATATTGAATCAAAGCACTACTGCCACGCGGAATCAGCAAATCCACATAACCGCGTGCCTGCAGCAAAGCCGCCGTGGCCTCACGTTCGGCCGGCAATAAGACAACGACGTCCGGAGTCACACCGAAACGCTCCAATACGCCGTGGATTACTTTCACAATGGCACGATTGGAAAAGTCGGCGTCGCTTCCGCCCTTCAACACGCAGGCACTCCCGGCCTTGAAGCAGAGCGAAAAGACATCGAAGCTCACGTTGGGGCGTGCCTCATAAATCACCCCTATCACGCCGAACGGCACGCTCACCCGTTTCAAGTCCAATCCGTTGGGCAATACGGTATGTTTCAGCACCCTTCCCAAAGGAGAAGGCAAATCCGCCACATGACGCGTGTCGGCGGCAATACCTTCCAAACGCGCCGATGTAAGTTTCAGGCGGTCGTACATCGGGTTGTCGGGAGACATGCGCTCCAAATCGCGCGCATTCTCCGACAGGATGTATTCCGACTGTGCCAAAGCTTCATCCGCTACCGCACGCAGTATCTCATCCACACGTCCTACCGGCAACTGCAGCAACTCACGGCCGGCTGCTCTTGCCCGTTCAAACAGAGAAGTCAAATCCATAGTTTTCCTTTTATTATTGTTTTTATTGATTTTCACCTACACGGTTCCACGTCCGGCACCAGGCATACAAGCCTCATACCTGTATCGGAAAGCACGGGCTTATTCCAAATATAAATAATCATAATGCACCAAAGGCTTACAGTCGTGCTGCCCGATGACCCGGGCGGCTTCCTCGCAGCTATATGCCACACGCCCCACTCCCAGATTCTGCCCCTCGGGCGACATGATACGTACCAGGTCGCCTTTTTCAAAATCGCCTTCCACATGCGTGACCCCTACCGGCAGGATACTCACGGCACGGTCGCCGCACACGGCTTCCACCGCCTTGGCGTTCAGGTAAACCTTCCCTTTCGTGAACCCTGTGCTGTGAGCCACCCATTTCTTCACGCTCGACACATTGCCTTCACGCGGAGCAAAACGGGTGCACACCCGGCTTCCAGGACGTAAAACCAAGTCCGTAAGCACGTCATCACGTTTGCCGTTGGCAATGATGACTTCGATGCCTTCGTCGGCCACCTTGCGAGCTATGGAACATTTAGTCATCATCCCGCCGCGTCCGAAACCGGATTTCTCCGTACGGATATACTCCTGCAAATCCCGTTCCGGTTCCACCTCACGGATAACCTCCACGCCCGGTTCGCCGGGAAGGCCGTTGTATATGCCATCCACATTGCTCAATATGATTAAAGCCTGCACGTCCATCATCGTGGCAATCAAACCGGACAGTTCGTCGTTATCCGTAAACATCAGCTCCGTCACGCTGACGGTGTCATTCTCGTTCACAA
>OHLH01001635.1_pt1 | contig 10490 bp, 6 predicted proteins | sample 1569061 | NCBI WGS metagenome assembly OHLH01 (sample SAMEA3879603, study PRJEB24766) | human gut metagenome | biome: human-associated habitat; feature: feces | place: USA | collected 1985/1987
CCCTCCAGTTTTTCTGTCTCAGCTCCTGCTGCCTGTGTTGCTGCCGGCTGTCCGTTTCCTGCCGGAGCCTCTTTGTCGAATTTTTGTTCGATGCTCCAGTCGTGTGGTAGTACCAGTTTCTTCCATGAAGCATCATCGAAGGTTTCATTTTTGGCGATTAGGGTATCACCTAACCAGAATCTCCATCCCTCATTGAATAATTGTTTCCCGGATGATGCTGAAACCGACAGTACGATTATCCACATCATTTCTAAAATAAGCAGTCGTTTTCTCATAATATTTAGTATTGTTCTTCATACGTAATCGCAAAGATAAATAAACTGTTTGGAAATCTGGTGATATTTAATCAGTTTGAAAGGTAGATGGTGTGCAAAGTAAAAGAATATGATATAAGCTGGTCTGTCAGCTGAAATGTCAGGAAGATGTCAGTCAGTTTTTTCGGTTGGATGAGTGAAGAAAAGTAGATTTGTGACTAAAATCAAGAGAATATGGAGGCAAAGGTGCATTATGCAGGAATGCGGCGGTTTTTAGTTTTATTTATATTGGCTCTCGTGGCAGGTTCCCTTTTTGTCACGCAGAAGAAGGAGAAAGACGATACTCCGTTGCCCGAAAAGCTGGAGAAGGTGATGCGTACCACGCGGATGAATACCTATCGGGACCCTTTTTACGGTTATGTGATACATTATCCGTCCTTTTTCGAGCAAGTCTCCAATCCGCAGGTGAAAGAGAAAGGCTACTGCCAGTTTCGTTTCTGGAATGTGGAGCAGATTATACAGACTGCGTTTGTGCTTCCCAACCTGGACAGCCTGACGGTGGCGCAGGGAATGGCTTGTTTTGCCCGGGAATTGCATGCCACTTATCAACGTGAGGAAGACGATGGGTTTATTCTTTCCGGTCCGCTTCATTTGGAAAACCGGGAAGTGGCAGGTCATCGCTTTTATGCCAAGTACGTGAAGTGTCAGAAACTCTGGTTTGTGCAGATTCTCACTTATCCGGAGAATTGTGCGCAGGCAGTGACACGGCTCATCCGGGAGATTGACCGTTGGAAGGTATGGGAGAAAAAAGAAGAGAAAAAATTGCCTGAATCGTTTGACTGTCAGTCTCAGACTCCTTCATCTTATACAGGTCCTTGTTTCCCTTGGATATTGATTACCAACTGAAATTGGAGGGGAATTTAGTAATAAAACAATCGAATCCTTGGTCAAAAGGTTATAAGGTATCAATATATTCGGTTGGTGTCATGCCGTATTGCTTGTAGAATGCACGATAGAACGTAGACCGGCTGTTAAAACCTGCCTCTTCGGCTATCGCTTCAATTGAAAAATTACGTTTTTCTTTTATCAGTTTCACAGAATATTCCACCCGTAAACGATTCAGATAACTGTTAAGATTGGGAACTCCGGCATAACGCTTAAGTAAACAGCTTAAATCATTCTTGTGAATGCCGGTCGTACGCAACAGTTCGTCACGTCCGAAACGGGGTTGCAAGAACAGTTGTTGCTCCATTATCAGTTGTTCCATACGTAAGAATGTCTCATAAGACTGATTTGAAGTCCCACCCGTCTTTTCTTCTTGTCCGGCTTTCTTTTCCATTGGAGGAACATCCTTCTGCATGTCATTACAAGTGAGGCATCGACGAAATTCTTCACGTTGCGCTAATAATTCTTCTATTTGGCGCGCGGCTATCCGGTTACGTCGTTTCATACGGCGAAGATTCAGGTAAACTATAATCACCAAAGTTGCAAGCAATACCAATACCACAACGCTTCCAATCAACATAAGGGAACTGCGTTCCGACTTGGCCTGCTCTTCCTGCAGCTGCTTTTCCTTTTCATTTACCTTGAAAATGGTGGCAAATTCCTGTGCGCGACTGTTGAGCTTACGCATATAAATACTGTCTGTCAATGCCAAGGCATATCTGTTTAGTTCGGCCATGCGTCGATAGTTTCCCAATGCACCTTCTGATTTAGCTTCATACTCCAGCAAAAGACGATATTGCATGTTTACCGTATCACATCCCTGCCACAAGGTATGCAATTCACGTATTCTATCCAACACATCCTTATGACGTCCTGCCTTCTGGAGATAGGGTAATATGGTGTAACCGCTTTCCACACGCTTAGCTTCTTCCGTCTGCATAAAAGCCCTATAAGCTTCTTCAGCTTGTGCGGTTTTTCCCATTGACAGATACAGATTAGCCATCTTTGAATAAAGATAAGCCTTCTGCTGGTCTATATATCCGGATGGAGGTCCTGGCATATCTTGCATCCGTTCCAATAAGTCACGACGCGCATATACAGCCTTCAGGGCTTCTTCATAACGTGTATCTGATACCAGCTGATTTATCAACATGCCGTACGCATACGAGACATGCGACAACACGCGCACGTCATCTGACTTGCTTCCACTTTCTATAATCTGCTGTAGGTATTCATATCCGTCCTGATACTGTTCTAACCTAAATGATGCCATCGCCAATGTACTCAACAAGCTATATTCGACGACTCTGTTATTCAGTTTTTTTGCCAGATTCATGCCTTGCATAGCCATTGGAATACATTCACTATACTTGCCCTGTTCTTGCAAGGCGTCTGCCATCATAGATAGTGCTTTTAAGTGAAGATTAGGATTGGAGGTTGTTTTCGGAACAGACAAGACACGACGCAAACAGGATTCCTCCAAAACAGGCATACTCATGTTTCCGTAGACCATGGCCCGTAGTATATCTATACGGGCACTTGCCATAACCTTATGATGTTCTGCGTCATCCAACAAGTCTAGAATGCTGTCAGGACGAGTCATATAGTATTCTTTTACGGTCTCTTCTAAGGCCAGGCTATCTGTTTTGAAAGAACAAAGCAATGTGTTACCAAACACAGCCAATAACAATATTACAATAAAATGACACTTCATTATGAATTGATTTTATTATTATTTCTGTCATCTTTCAAAACACATAAGCACAAAACCTTAAACACTAAGACATTACTATCCATTAGCCAAATCAAAGATTAATATTGTGACGCAAATAAAAAACTGTTTTTTATTCTTTGTGTAAATGTACAAATAACCTTCCAATAAATGACTTTCTTTGATAAGATATTTTCTGCTCTTCGAAACAATCTTTTTCATTTCAGAAATAAAACACATTCCAAAGAAAAAATGAATCAATTATAAGTTATTATATATCAATATGTTAATAAGATGTGAAACAATATATAAGACAATCTGACACAATATCTATTCATTAAAATAATCGAGGTATTTAATCATTTCTATACTTTTGCAATGAAAATTTAGGATATCTAATGATAAACAAATAATTCAAAACATTAAAAATTATGACTAGAACTTTTAAGTTAGCATTATTTTCTTTGTGTTCGCTCATGCTTTTGATATCTTCTTGCAGTAGCGATAACACACCGGCAATTCCTGAAGTAGGTAACTTTGGTGAAATTAAGTTCGACAGAGAAAAATTTGGTGCAGGACAAACTGTTACGGCATCCTGCCAACTGCCATCTACCAGCAGCGATATTTCGGATTTAGTTTACACGTGGTCGGTAAACGGTAATGAACTTGGCAGTACCAAAGTGGAAAATGGTATCAGTTATTTTACGTTTATCGTTCCGTCTCTTGATACCAATACGAATGAAGCAGATTATAAAGTTGAATTAAAAGCAAGTACCAGTTATACGGAGGCAAAACTACCTGCTACTGCTACAGCTACCATCAAAGTTCAGCGTCCAGATGTTTATCTTTCGTTTTTTGGAGACAGTCAGGAGTTAACAATAAAGAATGTACCCGGTCTTGGAGAGTCTAACAATGGTTATTATGCAACACTAAAAGACTATTTACGCAATAATTCTTTAAACGTTGTTTGTCAATACAATTTTACAGATAATAAACTGGCTAGAGTCGAAGAAATGCGTGAAATGATTCCGAAAACATCAAATGTACAATGGTATTCATATCTAAAGAATTTTAATGGATTGATTAAAAGTACTATAGACTACTATAAAATTACTACCATTGACCAATCGTATATTAGTTTATCTGGGGAGATTTCGAAGGAATACGCATACGATTCAACAGATAATACTTATTTAGGTGAAGTCGCTGAATCTATCTTGCAAAACCAAGGTAAGATTATCATCTACGGTCATAACAATAATACTGAACTTGCAATTAGTGCAGTGATAGTTGAAAAGTCAGAAAGTCCGACTGGTTACCTAGTCAATTGTAGGTATATTTATACGCCAAAGCAATAATTACACAAGTCATTACCATAATTAATAAAGCCCCAGTCTGAAACGAATGAACTTTTGGATTGGGACTTTATTTATTGGGGAAATAAAGCTCCAGAACCACAACTAATAATGAAACAGACATTCTTCATGTCCTCGCATTCACCGTTTTCGTAAGAAATCCATAAACCCCAATGATAAAATTCCGAGGAAATTTACAAACAAAAATAGTATGCAAATAAAAAAAATAAACTTGAACAATTTACGCTTTACACTGCTCATTGCATTACAATGTATCGCCTTTTCGTCAAGGGCGCAGTGGTCTGTAGGTTTGCAAGCTGGTTATACCCACAATTCACTCACCACATCGTCCGGTTATTTTTACGACCGGGTGTATTACCCACAAGGGGGATTCACCATCGGTATACCCGTAAAATATACATTTACCGACTGGTTTGCACTAGGGGTAGAAGCCACCTTTGTGCAGAAAGGTTATGATGCCCGCCGCTCCGGATTTTATGATATCCTGCACGATGATGTATCAAACAACTATCTGTCCGTTCCATTGTATGCCCGTTTCTCTTTCGGAGGTACACGGCTGCGCGGATTCGTCAATGCCGGCGGATACCTGGGTGACTGGCTGTCAAGCTACCGGAAAGGAACTGTTTATGAGAATTTTAGTAATTCAGACTCAGAATCCATTTTCGGTTTGGAAGACATAAAGACTATTTATCATTATGACGAGAAAGTGGAATTCGATTCAAGAAGAGATAACCGTTTCGAAGCGGGAGCTATGGTAGGTGCAGGTATTTCGTATCAGCTGGTATCCAACTTGGAGATTTTCGGAGAATGCCGTTATTACCATAGTCTTACCGATATGCAGAAAGCCTATATGAGGAAGCAGGTACCACGTTATAATAACACGTTTGCTTTTCAGGCTGGTGTGATGTTCTATTTTGGTAAATAATCTATAATTAATACGGGAAGTGTAACTATGAAATCAAAAATAATACTTGCATTAGTCTTCGTCCTGGGACTGATTTCGTGCAGAAAAGATATGCCGGACATGCAAAATCCGCGTACAGAAACCATTTATAACTGGGACCAGCTATTCGAATCATACTGGAACGGAATGAATTATAATTATGTATTTTGGGACATAGACCCTACAGACTGGGATAAAATGTATGAGGTTTACAAGCCCAAATTTGAGGGAATTGCCAAAGAGGGCTTCGATAACAAGGAAGTAAATGACAAGGCTTTCGAATGGCTCAAGGAAATGTCGTCTACTCTGATTGATAATCATTTTAATTTGGCTGCTACCATTCCATGTGATGATACTGATTGTCTTTATACCTATAATCCTTCCTCTGAAAATCTGAAAAAAAGGAAAGGCTACCATGATAATTATCTTAATGAAAGAATCAAAGCCTTACAAAAAATGATTGATGATGGTAGATTTGTTACAGGTCGTTTCAATATCTTTCCCTCTACCTCTTCTCTGGATGCACGTTTCTTCATTTCTGCGTTGACAGACTCGAACATTTTATATTTGAGTTTTTCCAGATTTTCCATCACTGCAGATTTAGCTAGTCCTGAAAACCGGGAAGCTATGGAATCTGTTCTCAATATCTACTATGATAACTTAGACGATAATCCCGACTTAAAAGGAGTTATCATTGATGTGAGAGGTAATTCTGGTGGGTCTTTGAACGATTTTAAGTATGTACTTGGAAAATTTGTAGACAAACCGTTAAAGGTTTTCTATACCCGGAAGAAAAGTGGTATAGGTCGTCTGGATTATACTCCATATACGCCCGAATACCTTGAGCCATATAATTATAAGTGCGAACTGGATATTCCTGTTGTCATACTGGCAGATATGCATTCTATAAGCATGGCCGAAATGACTACAATGGCTGTCCTGGCCTTGCCTAAAGGCAACGGAGTCTTTATTGGAGAACAAACTTGGGGCGGTACCGGTAATCTTAATTCTGATTTTGATGCAACTTATGGTGGACAATTTGAGAATAATATACTGAATGTATACACATGCATGTCCAGCCTGGTCGATTCAAAAGGAATTTCGTACGAGGGTAAAGGAATAAAGCCGACTATCGAAGTGCCGCTTGATGTGGACAAATTGTTACAAGAGCAGACAGATAATCAATTGGAATATGCTATTGACTATATCGAATCAAAGCAGGAATAAAAAACTGAGAGAAAAGATGCAAACAGCCGTTCGGGCATATTCGCTGTCGGCGATTTGCATTTGTGGATTGAGGGGCCGGAAAAATTGGTAGACCTCGTGGGGTGTCATATTGTAATCCCGTTTTGCGCTGTAAAGGGAAGGAAATTTTTCTTTAAAATTTTTGAGCTGTCTTGTCTCTTCCCTAAAAGATGGGTATCTTTGACTCGTTTTTCATTTAACATTGACACTCATGCAGGATTTTGTTCATTTGCACGTTCATACGCAGTATTCTATTCTTGACGGACAGGCTTCTATTCCCCGCCTGGTAGACAAGGCGATGGCCAACGGCATGCGGGGTATCGCAGTGACCGACCACGGAGATATGTTCGGTATCAAGGAGTTTTTCAACTATGTCAACAAGAAGAATGGGGGTACGAACGGGGAGATTAAGGATTTGAAGAAGAAAATTGCCGCCCTCGAAAGCGGTAAGGAAGAATCGGAAAACCCTGAAGCGGAGATTGCGGCTTGCAAGGAGCAGCTGGAGGCAGCGAAAAAGAAACTGTTCAAACCGATTTTCGGTTGCGAGATGTATGTGGCACGCCGTCGGCTGGAAGACAAGGAAGGAAAGCCCGACCAGAGCGGATATCACTTGGTGGTGCTGGCCAAGAACCTGAAAGGTTATCATAACCTGATTAAGTTGGTGTCGAAGGCATGGACCAAGGGATTCTACATGCGTCCGCGTACAGACCGTACGGAACTGGAAAAATACCACGAAGGTTTGATTGTGTGCTCTGCTTGTTTGGGAGGGGAGGTACCCCGACGTATTACAGCCGGACAGTTTGAGGAGGCCGAGGAGGCAATCCGCTGGTACAAGAATCTGTTTGGGGATGATTATTACCTGGAGTTGCAGCGCCATAAGGCTACTGTGCCTCGCGCCAATCATGAGGTGTATCCCATGCAGCAGGTAGTGAATGAGAAACTGATTGAATATGCCAAGAAATACAATGTCAAGCTGGTGTGTACGAACGACGTACACTTTGTGGACGAGGAAAATGCCGAAGCCCACGACCGGCTTATCTGTCTGAGTACCGGAAAAGACCTGGACGACCCGAACCGTATGCTTTATACCAAACAGGAGTGGATGAAGACGCGGGAGGAGATGAACGAGATTTTCGCCGATGTGCCGGAAGCGTTGAGCAATACGGTGGAGGTGTGCGACAAAGTGGAATTTTATTCCATTGACCATGCACCCATCATGCCGACGTTTGCCATTCCGGAGGAGTTTGGTACGGAAGAGGAATATCGCAAGAAGTTCACGGAGAAAGACTTGTTTGATGAGTTTACCCGCGACGAGAACGGCAATGTGGTGATGGATGAGGCTGCAGCCAAAGCGAAGATTGAGCGTCTGGGAGGATATGAGAAATTGTACCGTATCAAACTGGAGGCGGATTATCTGGCAAAACTGGCCTACGATGGAGCGAAAAGACGTTATGGCGAGCATCTGTCGGAAGAGGTGCAGGAACGTATCAAGTTTGAGCTGCATATCATGAAGACCATGGGTTTCCCGGGATACTTCTTGATTGTGCAGGACTTCATCAATGCGGCGCGTAACCAGCTGGATGTGTCGGTAGGACCGGGACGTGGTTCGGCGGCCGGTTCGGCAGTGGCTTACTGTCTGGGTATCACGCAGATTGACCCGATTCAGTATGACTTGCTGTTCGAGCGTTTTTTGAATCCCGACCGTATCTCCTTGCCGGATATCGATGTGGACTTCGATGATGATGGTCGAGGCCGCGTGTTGAACTGGGTGACGGAAAAGTACGGACAGGAGAAGGTGGCCCATATCATTACGTATGGTACCATGGCTACAAAGCTGGCTATCAAGGATGTGGCCCGTGTGCAGAAGCTCCCGCTTTCGGAGTCGGACCGCTTGTGTAAGCTGATTCCGGACAAGATTCCCGATAAGAAACTGAATTTGCCGAATGCCATTGCGTATGTGCCGGAGTTGCAGGAAGCGGAAGTGTCGCCGAATCCGATTTTGCGTGACACCATCAAGTATGCCAAGATGTTGGAGGGTAACGTGCGCAATACGGGCGTGCATGCCTGTGGTACGATTATCTGCCGTGACGACATTACCGACTGGGTGCCGGTAAGTACGGCCGACGACAAGGAAACCGGTGAGAAGATGCTGGTGACCCAGTATGAAGGTTCGGTGATTGAAGATACCGGACTGATTAAGATGGACTTCCTGGGACTGAAAACGCTTTCCATTATTAAGGAAGCCATCGAGAATATCCGTCAGAGCAAGGGTATTGTATTGAATATTGACGAAGTGTCGATTGACGATCCGGCTACTTACCGCTTATATAGTGAGGGACGTACCATCGGTACGTTCCAGTTTGAATCGGCAGGTATGCAGAAGTATCTGCGCGAACTTCAGCCGAGTACGTTCGAGGACTTGATTGCCATGAATGCCCTCTATCGTCCGGGACCGATGGATTACATTCCGGACTTTATCGACCGTAAGCATGGCCGGAAACCGATTGAGTATGATATCCCTGTGATGGAGAAATACTTGAAGGATACGTATGGCATTACGGTGTATCAGGAGCAGGTGATGTTGCTGTCGCGCTTGCTGGCCGACTTTACCCGAGGCGAATCGGATGCCTTGCGTAAGGCCATGGGTAAGAAGTTGCGTGACAAGCTGGACCACATGAAACCGAAGTTCATCGAGGGTGGAAAGAAGAACGGACACGACCCGAAGGTGCTTGAAAAGATTTGGACCGACTGGGAAAAATTTGCGTCGTATGCGTTCAACAAGTCGCATGCCACCTGTTATTCGTGGGTAGCTTATCAGACAGCGTACCTGAAAGCCAATTATCCGTCGGAATACATGGCGGCCACGATGAGCCGGAACATTTCGAACATCACGGAAATCACGAAACTCATGGACGAGTGCAAGGCGATGGGTGTCAAGGTGTTGGGGCCGGATGTGAATGAAAGTAACCTGAAATTCTCTGTCAATTACCACGGGGATATCCGCTTCGGACTGGGAGCGATAAAAGGCGTGGGGGAATCGGCTGTTCAGAGTATTCTGGATGAACGTCGGAAAAATGGAGAATTCAAAAACATATTTGATTTTGTACAGCGGGTCAATCTGTCGGCCTGCAACCGGAAGAACATTGAAAACCTGGCACTGGCCGGGGGATTTGACAGCTTTTCGGGTATCAAACGGGAAGACTTCTTTGTGAAAAATGCCAAGGATGAATCTTTCTCGGATATATTGGTCCGCTACGGCAACAAATACCAGCTGGACAAGGCTGCCGCTGCCAATTCCCTGTTCGGTGGCGAACATGAGGTAGAGGTGGCCACTCCGGAAATTGTGCCCGCGCCGGCCTGGAGCGACTTGGAACGGCTGAACAAGGAACGTGACCTGGTGGGTATCTACTTGTCGGCCCATCCGCTGGATGAGTTTGCGGTGATTCTGGAGAATGTGTGCAACGTGCACATGGCGGAACTGGCCGATCTGACTCCGTTGCAGAACCACGACCTGGTGATGGGAGGAATTGTAACCGGGGTACGCGAAGGGTACACCAAGACCGGAAAGCCCTACGGTATCGCCAAGGTGGAAGACTATTCGGGTACGGCAGAATTTGCCTTCTTCGGCAACGAGTGGGTGGAAAAGAAGAATTTCTTCATGGAAGGCATGTTCCTGTTCATGCGTGGAAAGTGCCAGCCCAAGCAATGGCGGCAGGAAGAATGGGAGGTGAAAGTCAATTCCATTGAGCTGCTGCCGGAGGTGAAGGAAAAGGTCATCGAGAAACTGACTGTGACAGCTCCTTTGTCGGCCATCGACGACCAGATGATTATGGAATTCTCGTCTTTGGTGAAGGATTGTCCGGGAAATGCGGAGCTGCACTTCCTGGTACGCGATGAGGATGGACAGATGTATGTCAATCTGATGTCACGCACGATGAAGATTTCCGTACAGAAAGACCTTGTGAATTATTTAAAAAACCAGCCATTGTTGGACTATAAAATAAATTAGTATATAT
>OHLH01001641.1_pt1 | contig 10434 bp, 9 predicted proteins | sample 1569061 | NCBI WGS metagenome assembly OHLH01 (sample SAMEA3879603, study PRJEB24766) | human gut metagenome | biome: human-associated habitat; feature: feces | place: USA | collected 1985/1987
CAAAGTATATATCTTTGCAGCATGGAATGGTTAATTAATTTATTTGTGGAACAATCCGCTCTGCAGGCGGTCATCATACTTTCCCTCATTACAGCCATCGGGTTAGGACTGGGAAAGATTCATGTTTTCGGAATTTCTCTCGGAGTGACATTTGTTTTCTTCACCGGCATCCTGGCAGGGCACCTGGGCTTTGCCATCGATTCCCAAATGCTGAGTTACGCCGAAAGTTTCGGACTGGTTCTATTTGTCTATGCTTTGGGGCTGCAAGTAGGTCCAGGTTTCTTCAGTTCATTCCAGCGGGGCGGGTTCCGCCTGAACATGCTGGGGCTGGGAGTCATCTTCCTGGGCACGCTCATGGCAGTCATTCTCAGCTTTACCACAGAAATAGACCTTCCCGACATGGTAGGTATCCTATGCGGTGCCACCACCAACACACCTGCGCTCGGTGCCGCCCAGCAAACCTTAAAGCAACTGGGAGAACCCACCAGTGGAGCCGCCCTCAGCTGTGCAGTAACCTATCCGCTGGGAGTAGTAGGAGTGATTTTTGCGATTCTGGTTGTCAAAAAATTCTTTGTGCGTCCCTCCGACATGAGTGAACGGGAACATGATGACCCGAACCATACTTATATCGCCACTTTCCAAGTGCACAATCCTGCCATTTTCAATAAAAGCATACAAGACATTGCACAGGCCGGGTATCCCAAGTTCGTCATTTCCCGTCTTTGGCGGGAAGGTACCGTCAGTATCCCGACCTCCGAAAAGATTCTGAAAGAGAACGACCGTATCTTGGTCATCACGACCGAAAAGGATGCCCCCACCCTGACCATCCTTTTCGGCGAACAGGAGAAGCGCGACTGGAACAAGGAAGACATCGACTGGAATGCTATCGACAGCAAGCTGATTTCCAAGCATATTATCGTATCACGTCCCGAAATCAACGGGAAAAAGCTGGGATCACTCCGTTTGCGAAACACGTATGGCATCAACATCAGCCGGGTGCTCCGAAGCGGCGTGCAACTGCTGGCTACCCCGGGACTGGTGCTGCAGCTGGGAGACCGCCTGACCGTAGTCGGTGAGGCAGCTGCCATCCAGAACGTGGAAAAGGTACTGGGAAACACGGTCAAGACCTTGAAAGACCCGAACCTGGCTTCCATCTTTATCGGCATCGTACTGGGACTGGTGGTCGGAGCTATCCCTATTGCCATACCAGGAATCAGTTCGCCGGTGAAACTGGGACTGGCGGGAGGCCCCATCATCATGGGAATCCTGATTGGAGCCTACGGTCCCCGCCTGCATCTGGTGACCTATACCACCCGCAGTGCCAACCTCATGCTGAGAGGAATCGGCCTCTCACTCTATCTGGCCTGCCTCGGCTTGGATGCCGGTGCCCACTTCTTCGAAACCGTCATGCGGCCGGAAGGTGCCCTATGGGTAGGAATCGGATTCCTTATCACCTTCATCCCGGTAGTCATCATGGCCCTGATAGCCCTCCGTCTGTGTAAAATGGATTTTGGAAATACCTGCGGCATGCTGTGCGGAAGCATGGCAAACCCGATGGCACTGAACTATGCCAACGACATCATACCCGGCGACGAACCTTCCGTAAGTTATGCCACCGTGTATCCCCTCGGCATGTTCACACGCGTCATCATTGCCCAGCTGGTACTGATGCTATTCTTATAAAACTCAAAAAAATTTTATCCGATATCATGGAAACCTACAAACAAATCACCTCGGAAATGATACAGGAGGACATCCGCTATCTGGAACTCCTCTCCCACGATTTCCCCAGCCTGGCGGCCGCCAGTACGGAAATCATCAATCTGGAAGCCATTCTCAACTTGCCCAAAGGCACAGAGCATTTCCTAGCCGACCTGCACGGAGAATATGAGGCCTTTCAGCATGTGCTCCGAAATGCCTCGGGAGCCATCAAGCGGAAAGTCAACGAGATTTTCGGCAACAACCTCCGGGAAATGGAAAAAAAGGAACTTTGTACGTTGATTTACTATCCCGAACAAAAACTGCAACTGGTCAAGGAGGTGGAAAAAGATCTGGTCGACTGGTATGTCATCACCCTGAACCAGCTGGTCAAGGTCTGCCAGAACGTTTCCTCCAAATATACCCGTTCGAAAGTCCGCAAGGCGCTGCCCGAAGAATTTTCCTACATCATTCAGGAATTGCTTCACGAAAGCACCATGGACCCCAACAAGCAGGCCTACATCAATGTCATCATCCGTACCATCATTGACACACGGCGTGCCGACGATTTCATCATTGCCCTGTGCAACCTCATCCAACGGCTGACTATTGACTCCCTGCACATTCTGGGCGACATCTTCGACCGCGGTCCCGGTCCGCACATCATCATGGATACGCTTTGCGACTATCATAACTTCGACATCCAATGGGGTAATCACGACATTCTTTGGATGGGAGCCGCCTCCGGCAACGACTGCTGCATAGCCAACGTGCTCCGTCTGGCCATGCGCTACGGAAATCTCTCGGCGCTGGAAGACGGTTACGGAATCAACCTGCTTCCGCTGGCTACCTTCGCCATGGAAGCCTACGCCAACGACCCGTGCCAATATTTTGCCCCTAAAATCGCGCCGGAAAGCAGTACGTATAACGACAAGACCTTGCGGCTCATCGCACAGATGCACAAGGCCATCACCATCATACAGTTCAAACTGGAAGCAGCCACTATTCTCCGCCATCCGGAGTTTGACATGAACAACCGACTGCTCCTGCATCACATTGACTTCAAGCGGAAAGTATTCCAGCTCGACGGAAAAGATTATGAAATGCGCGACTGCCTGTTCCCCACCGTCGACCCGGAAAACCCGTACCAGCTGACGGAAGAAGAACAGGAAATCGTGCTGAAACTGCACAATTCCTTTACAGGCAGTGAGAAATTGCGCAAGCACATGAAATGCATCTTCCGCTACGGATGCATGTATAATGTCTGCAACTCCAATCTGCTTTTCCATGCTTCCATGCCGATGAACGCCGACGGAACCTTGAAAGAAGTGGAAATACTGGGCAGCAAATACAAGGGTGAAGCTCTGCTGAAACGGGTAGGACAACTTATTCGTACGGCCTATTTTGCAGAAGACGACCATCCGGAAAAAGCTTTTGCCAAGGATTTCATCTGGTACCTGTGGTGCGGAAAAGATTCCCCGGCTTTCGACAAGAGCAAAATGGCAACCTTCGAACGTTATTTCCTGACCGACAAGGAAACACACAAGGAGGTGAAAGGATACTATTATACCCTGCGCGACCGGGAAGATATCTGCGACATGATTCTGGATGAGTTTGGAGTGGAAGGCGAGCACCGCCACATCATCAACGGACATGTCCCCGTGAAAGCCGTGAAAGGAGAGAAACCTATCAAGGCCAATGGCAAACTGATGGTCATCGACGGAGGATTCTCCAAAGCCTATCAGCCGGAAACGGGTATCGCAGGCTATACACTGGTGTACCACTCCCGTGGTTTCCAGCTCGTGCAGCATGAACCGTTCACTTCCACCCAGAAAGCGATAGAGGAAGGACTCGACATCAAGTCGACCACGCAAATCGTAGAACTGAGCAGCAAGCGCATGATGGTGAAGGACACCGACAAGGGACGCGAACTGATGATACAGATTGAAGACCTGAAGAAACTGCTGGTGGCCTACCAGAATGGCATCATCAAAGAAAAAGGAAGTTGATTTCAGCTGATTTACAGCATATTCCACACAAAAGAATTTCCTTCAAAAAAACGCAAGGACGTTTGCCATAAAACGTACTTGCGTTTTTCCTGAAACGTACTTACGTTTTGATTCAAACGCACTTGTGTTTTCCCTAAAACGCACTTGCGTTTTTTTTTATGCCCCTGCCAACCCCCTAATAAAGTCTCTATTTCACTTTTTTGCATCATTATGCATCTTTTTTTTCGCAAAACACTTGCATATTCAAAAATAATGCGTACCTTTGCACCCGTGATTGAAAAACACTTCAACACAAAGCCAGGATGGCCCGTTCGTCTATCGGTTAGGACGCAAGATTTTCATTCTTGAAAGGGGGGTTCGATTCCCCCACGGGCTACTGAAAAAGCTGTCTCATCGTTGAGACGGCTTTTTTTATGCACACAAAAAAGAGAGGTACCCAAAGCCACGACCGACTTCGAGCACCTCTCTTCCCGATTGGTAAATGAAATTATTCTTATGTCACATCGCAAGTCTTCGTCAGAAGATGACACCCAGACGGAAGCCCACCTGATTCTGTCCTTCCACATCGCAAGTCAGCGTCTGAGTCCTGTTTGTCGCATAACTGTAGTAGGCAGCTATATGGAATCCCCACTTCTTTCCTGTAGGATAAATCTTCACACCAATTTCAGGAGACACGTAGAACCCCCAAGACTTGTCGTACACTCCCCCACTGCCGAAATACGTGGTATTACGGGCAAACATGGTACCCATCTTCAGCCCGATATACGGCTTCACATAGCGGTTGGTTGAAAGGTTGTATGCGCCCATCACTCCAAACGGTATCTGAAAAGCCGAACGCTGCTGGTCGGTGGTCAATGATTCCGTAGGCGACAACGACAAGGTCTGACGCCCCACGTACTGGTGATTGGTATGATAAGAAGCAAACAATCCCACCTCCCAACGCGGAGTCAGCTCATATCCCAGCTCAAAATTCATTCCCCATCCACTCAGCTTATCGGCAAAATCCGTAGAGAAAGGAGCGTTCATCTGCCAGTCAACCTTCAAGGTCGTCTTACTGACATCGTATTGCGAAAATCCTTTTACGGCAACTCCCAGACACATGAGAGCCACCATCGCGATTCTTTTCCATGCATTCATCTTCATTTGAAATTCCTCCTCTCGTAGTTAATTGACCGATTTAATATAAGGTGACTGCTCAAACGCCTGAACCACGGCATTCAGCAACATCCTCTGATTGAACTGTCCGCTATATTGGAATCCGGAAGCACTGGCATACCATACTACCGGAAGATTCTTCGCCGTTCCGTCTGCTCCGGCAGAAAGGTTCACCATTTCCATCACCAAGGTATTCGTATTATAGGAATAGGACACCGGATAAGGATAGTACCAGCCAGACCAAGGCCCCCAGAAACCATAGTCCCACCAGCCTCCCCAGTAGCCGCCGGAAATCACCTGCGTGGTCTGAGCCACGTAAGAAAGCTGTACGCCTACACTGGCTTCATCCTTTTTCTCCGGGTCAAGGATACGAGTGTATCCCCGGCTGTTCATTTCTTCAGCCACCTCATTAATGATGGCCTTCGCATTTTCATCCTTCCAGTAAGTGGCACGATGGCCTCCTGCTTCCAGGATACTGTCGGGCAGGAAATAAGTCTTGTAACTACCAAAGTCGGCATCCTTGTCATAATCGGTATACACCACCAGATTCGCGTCGAGCTTGTTCATATCAGGATCTTTCTCACATGCCGACAATCCCAATAACAGGCACGCAAAAAATAAGATTTTCCTCATAATTCATTTCCAATTTTTAGAGTGAACGTCCTTTAAAAACCGAACTCCTGAAAGACGGAAGTATAACCCCGGTCAAAGTCAGGCGGTTCGAATTAAAATTCGGCGAGATAGTCACAGTGGCACTGTTCGTTCCTTTGGGCATGCTGATGTCCAGGCGGGCCGAAATGCCGATTCCCATCACGTTCATGGACAGATAGGTCGTTCCTTTCTTATCGGTTTTCACCTCATAGGAAGACACCGTTCCGTCGACTGTCACACCTCCCAGTCCGTTAGGACCTGCAGCCGGAATGTTGAAAGCCACCTGTACCACGGCATTCTCTCCATCCACCGATACAAAGTTGGTGTTCGAAGTCACGTAAGCCGTCTGCCCGTACTTGAATACCACCCGGTCTGCTTCAAGAGTAAATTTCTTTGCATTGACAGCCTCCACTGCCTCCGCATGCTGGATACTGTCCATTTTTTCCTGAAGCGCTTTCTTTTCAGCCTTCGTCAATTCAACTTCCTGAGCCTGGATATGTCCAGCCATTAAGGCCAGAGCACATATCAAAATAGATACCATTTTTTTCATAAGTCTGTTACTTTAAAAGTTTACATCTAATAAACAAACATATCGCCCTTTTGCTGCATGAACCCTATTTAAAAAAGTATAATGTATACCCCCGTTTTCAAATAAAATTATTATCTTTAGAATATATAAAGAAATAATATATCAGCCAACCTTAAAAAAAAGAACTATGACACACATCAGCGAAATTACCCTATTGATTGCTGTCATTGCATTGGCCCTCTGGCCCATCGTGCTGTTCATCTTGCGTTTCTGGCGCGAACGTCGCAAACAGCTGGAACATATCGAGAGAATGACGAAGGACGAACTGGACGAAATCACCACAAAAGACCTCGTCATCAGCGTACTGAAGAAAATTGGCTGCCAGCCGAAAGTAAATGAGGAAAATCACATCACCTTCCAATACCAGGGAGACGATTTCTACATCGCCGCCGAAGAAGAAAACCGCTTCATCATGATATGGAATCCTTGGTGGGGCTCCATCAATGCCGACAATGAAGCCCTGCCTTATCTGAAAGAAATCATCAACCTGGCCAACGTAAACTCACTGGTCACTACAGTATATATGGCCGATGAAGACGAAAAGACCATCGGACTGCACTCGCGCTGCCACACTTTCTTCTCGCCCAACGAAGGAGAGCTGGAAGAACACATGAAAATGCTGCTCGACTATTTTTTCGACATGCACAATGTAATCAAGGACAACATGAACCAGCTGGGGCAGACCGCCATCAATGAGGAAGAAAAGAAAGAACGTGTGAAAGTGAAAGGCTTCTCCGCCTACAAGGAAAACACCATGCCTATTGAGACGAAGAAGGGAGAGGAAGAGAACAAGAAGGAGTAGCAGACGATTCATCGAGCTTGCGCATGCTGAACTCACAACCGCAATACTGCTGGTTGTAGAAATTATATTCCTTGATAATGGCGATGCGGCGCTCACTGAGTCCTCCCTTGCGCCAATTCTGTTCCCACCACGTGACATCCGGATAGGAAGCCACAGCCCAACGTCCGGCTTCGTTTATCTGGTCCAGACTTTTCCAGCGCGAGGAAGCCAGCGTAGTGGTTATCACCGAAAAGCCGTGTTCATGGGCATAACGGGCCGTATCGGCCAAACGCATCTTGAAACATTTCAGACAGCGGCTTCCACGCTCTGGCTCATTTTCCAGTCCGGCCACCGTACAGCGCCAGGCTTCGTGGTCATAGTCCGCATCCACAATCTCCAGCCCCAGCGACTGGGCATAACGGGTACATTCGTCCTTGCGGATGGTATATTCCTCCAGCGGATAAATGTTCGGATTGCAATAATAAATGGTAGGACGCACCCCATGCTGCATCAGGCATTCAATAATGGCCGACGAACAAGGTGCACAGCAAGTGTGTAGCAACACTTTGTCTGCCCCACCGGGTACTTCCAGTTCATACTTTTTCTTTTTCATCGCTTCCTCCCTTTTTATGCACACGATTCAGACGATTCGTCCGTATAGGCCGCAAATAACGGTTGCAGGATTTCCGGCACCTCCACTCCTTCGTCGCGTATGCCTTTCAGGCAACAGAACGCCTCATCGGTCAACGAAAAATACATCTCCCGCTTGTCCTTCTCACCCAGGGTACGCACCAGCAGGTTACGTTCTTCCACCGCCCGAATTACCTTTGAAGCATGCGAAGGAGTCAGTCCGGTACGTTCTACAATCGTGCGGGCTGCCACCTGCTCCTTGCCGATGGCACACAGCACCATGGCCTCGTTCAAAGACACCCCATGCGCCTGCAGCAAGTGCGACTCAAGATCAGAGAGAGCCCGGAAGAGCTCTCTCATCACACAGATACATTTTATTTTTTCCATACGTTAAATAAACAGATTGACATTGGCTTCTTCGGCACGGTCCATATAAGTGGCTACCCCACCAATGGTCACGTTGTCCAGCAGCTCTTCTTTCTTGACGCCCATCACGTCCATCGACATCTGGCAGGCAATAAACTCTACTCCGTTGTCAATGGCCTGCTGACGAAGCGACTCCAAGGAATCGATGCCTTTCTTCTGCATGATGTAACGCATCATCTTCGAACCCATACCGCCCATGTTCATCTTCGAAAGCTTCAGTTTCCGTGAACTGGAGGGAAGCATCATGCCGAACATTTTTCCAAAAATGTCTTTCCGCACTGCCGGCTTCCGTTCCTTCTTGATGGCATTCAGTCCCCAGAAGGTAAAGAAAATGGTCACTTTCTTTCCGGTAGCCGCCGCGCCGTTAGCCAGCACAAAGGTAGCCAAAGTTTTGTCAAGGTCATCGCTGAAAAGAATGAAAGTTTTTCCCTTCTCTTCCGGTGCCCGGCGGACAGCCTCCATGGCGCAGGCCGTGGCCTTCTCTACCAGTACTTTATAGATTCCTCCTTCCGACTTCGAAGACAAGAAACGATTCCCGGTGGTACGGCACCACGCCTCGGCATCGCGCGGAAAACCTGCATCCGTAGCATGAATTTCCATCTGCTCCCCAGCTTTCAGTTCCTCCATCCCCTTCTTCAACCGCAAAATCGGGCCCGGACACTGGATGCCGCAAGCATCTACCACATGTACCTTCTTGCAATCCGTGGTTCCTTCGGCCGTGTCACAAGTGCAGACCACCTCGCATGCCTCGTCCGGCTGACAAACCGGAGTGACTGCCGCATTGTAGGTCTTGATACCGCCAATCAGGTTACGCACATCCTTGTAACCATTATCTTTCAGAATATTGGATGCCAGATATCCCCGCAGTCCCACGCCACAATACAGGAACACCGGCTTGTCCGACGGGATTTCCTTCATCCGCTGACGCATCTCATCCAAAGGTACATTGACCGCTCCGGCAATGTGTCCCAGTTCATACTCGTCTTTCGTGCGGACATCGACCAAGGTCACCTTCGTCAAATCGGCCTGTTGCAATTCTCTCCAGTAGAGTGGAGTCATCTTGCCGCTCAAGATATTTCCGGCCACATAGCCCGACACGGCTACCGGATCTTTGGCAGAAGAGAAAGGAGGTGCATAGGCATGTTCCAGTTGCATCAAATCATAAACCGAACCTTTCTGCTTGATGACCAGCGCATATTCATCAATGCGTTTGTCCACACCATTGTATCCCACAATCTGTGCCCCGTACAACCGTCCGTCTTCCGGAGAGAAGGTGATCTTGATATCCATCTGCAAAGCTCCCGGATAGTATCCGGCATGAGAACCGGAGTGGATGGTAGCCGACAAGTACGGAATGCCGAACGCCTTCAAACGTTTGGCGGGAAATCCGGTAGAAGCCACGGTCAAATCGAACACCTTGGCAATGGCCGTACCAATGGAGCCCTCGTATTTCACTTTATTGCCAAACGTCATGTTATCGGCTACGATACGTGCCTGACGGTTGGCCGGCCCTGCCAGAAAATTCAACCAAGGCTTGCCCGTAATCGGATGCGGATATTCAATGGCATCGCCTACGGCATAAACTGACTCATCGGAAGTCTGCAAGTATTCATTCACGTAGATACCCTTCATTTCACCCAACTTCAATCCGGCTTCCACGGCCAGACGAGTCTCTGCCCGTACACCGATGGAAAGAATCACCAGCTGTGCCTCAGCCTGCAAACCCGACTGGAACTTCACCTTCACCCCGGACGCTGTTTTTTCAAAGGCTTCTACCGCCTGCTTCAAGTACAGTTTGACACCTTTCTGCTGCAGATGAGTGTGTACCAAAGCCGCCATGGAGAAATCCACCGGTCCCATCACCTGGTCGGCCATCTCCACCACGGCTACCTCTATCCCTGCATGATGCAAGTTCTCGGCCATCTCCAGTCCGATGAAACCACCTCCTACGATGACGGCTTTCTTCACCTCATGGCCCTGCATGTAGTTCTTGATACGGTCGGTATCTGCCACATTCCGCAGAGTAAAGATTCCTTCACTATCAATTCCGGGCAAAGGAGGACGAACCGGAGAAGCTCCCGGAGAAAGCAACAGTTTATCATAGGTTTCTGTGTACTCCTTCCCTTCCGAAGTGCGCACTTTCACTTCCTTGCGGGCTGTATCGATAGCCATCACTTCCGAGCGTACCCGCACATCGATATGAAAACGTGCGGAAAAGGCTTCAGGAGTCTGCACAAACAAACGGTTACGGTCTTGAATCACCCCACCTATATAATAAGGTAAACCACAATTGGCATAAGAGATGTATTCCCCGCGTTCAAACAAAATAATTTCGGCCTTTTCCGTGTTTCTCCGAATACGGGCAGCTGCAGTGGCTCCACCTGCTACCCCACCTACAATGACGTACTTCATAGCTATTTCTTTTCTTTGTTATTATTTTCTATTGGAAACTATTTGCAAAGAAAAGAAATAATCGAGAAAAGAATAAATTTCCA
>OHLH01001647.1_pt1 | contig 10376 bp, 10 predicted proteins | sample 1569061 | NCBI WGS metagenome assembly OHLH01 (sample SAMEA3879603, study PRJEB24766) | human gut metagenome | biome: human-associated habitat; feature: feces | place: USA | collected 1985/1987
CGTACTCGGACAGAGTGGACAGGTCGGTCACGCCGCAGGCCAGCGGGGTGTAATCGATCTTGAAGTCGCCGGTCTGGATGATCGTTCCGGCAGGGCTGTCAATGGCAAAGGCCACGGAATCGGGGATGGAGTGGTTGACATGGATGGGCTCCACGGTAAAGCAGCCCAGCTTGATCTTCTGCTTGGGGGTGATCTCCACGAATTTAGTCTTGCCCGCCAGGCCAAACTCCTCCAGCTTGTTCCGGATGAGGCCGCAGGTCAGCCGGGTGCCGTAGATGGGCAGATCAAACTTCTGCAGCAGGTAGGGAATGCTGCCGATGTGGTCTTCGTGGCCGTGGGTGATGAGCAGGCCCTTGATCTTGTCCTTATTCTGCACCACAAAGGTAAAGTCGGGGATGACCATGTCCACGCCGTACATCTCACTGTCCGGGAATACAAGGCCGCAGTCCACAATGATCATATCCCCGTTGCACTCATACACGGTCATGTTCTTGCCCACTTCACCCAGACCGCCCAGCGGGTAGATGTGGATGGGCACAGCGGCCTCCTTGGGCTGCTGTGCGCGGCGGGGCCGCCGGTTATAATAAGGGCGGCGGGTGCGGGTACGTTTTTCCCCGCCGGATTCACTGTTTCTGTTCGGATTGTTCTGAGCCTGAGCCGGGTTCTGTTCTTTGACCTGTGCCATGCGGTACCTCCAAAATCAATTACAAAACGCAGGCACACCCCTTTGCGAGCGGCCTGTCTGCTGTGAAGGAGCAGCAAACGCACCGCCGCTCCCATCGAAACCATCGTATAGAATTTTTCGCTTCCATGCCCGTTTTCGGCACTGGGATGACCGGAATGGAGTAATTTCTGCCCTGTCAGTCCATCTGTTCGATGCGACCGCGGCACTGCCCCGTTCCGGCCGGACACACCGCACCGGTGCGCCCCTATACGCATTTTGTTACAAACAGTATAGTATTTCTTGTCCACTTTGTCAATTCAAAGCTTTGCCGGAAAAGCCGGGGATGATACGTTTTCCTCTTGACAGAACCGGAAAAATAGCTCTAAATAGAGGTATCCAAAAATTCAAGTTCCGGGAGAAACAGATGAAACAAGTCGAAGTTTACACCGATGGCGCGTGCAGCGGCAACCCCGGCCCGGGCGGCTGGGGTGCAGTGCTGCGCTACCGCTTCAACGGCAAGGTCTACGAAAAAGAGCTCAGCGGCGGCGATGCTTCCACCACCAACAACCGGATGGAGCTGACCGCATTTATCGAGGCCCTGCGCCAGCTCAAGGAGCCCTGCGAGGTGCGGCTGTGCTCTGACAGCCAGTACGTCATCAACGGGCTGGAAAAGGGCTGGGCCAGGGGCTGGAAGCGCCGGGGCTGGAAAAAGTCCGACGGCTCCCCTGCCCTGAACCCCGACCTGTGGGAACAGGCATTGGAGCAGGAAGCCCGGCACAAGATCACTTATGTCTGGGTCAAGGGCCATGCAGGCCACCCGGAAAATGAGCGCTGCGACCAGCTGGCCGTGGCACAAAGTCAGGCACACGGAGGGAGACAGGGACGATGAGCGATACATTTCTGCCCGGCAGCGGGTTCGATACCTATGAACAGCAGGACAAGGTGCTGGTGGGCCTGTGCGGCGGCACGGGCTGCAAAGCAGCTGTCCGCATTTTACAGCAGCAGGGCTTTGCGGTGATGGGCGCTGTGGTGCGTCTGTGCACCGATGACCCCGTTGTGGATGCCGCCAAGGAAGCCGCCAAGGCTCTGGGCATCGAGTGCATCACCCTGAATGCCAGCGAACTGGCCAGCCAGCTGGCCGAGGAGACCGCTGCCCCGGCCGACCTGCGCTTTCCCGCCCTGCTGGCGGCGGCTGACCGGCTGGGCATCCAGTACATTGCCACCGGCCACCGCGCCCGGGTAGAGACCGGTGCGGACGGCGTGCACGTCCTCTGCCCTGCCGAAATTGCGGACGAGAGTGCCCGGCTTGCCGCCCTGCCGCAGGAAACGCTGGGCCGGCTCATCCTGCCCTTGGGTGATTTCAGCCCCGAGGATGTGGCTGAGATGGCAGCAGAATAAAAAAAAAAACAAAAGAGATGCACCCCGCTCCCTGAACCTGAATCAGGAAGGCGGGATGCATCTCTTTTTGCTCTGTTTTATTTCATCGTACAACGCTCAATGGAAGTCATCTGCTTACTTTGCAAAGATCTGGATCCAGTTGTGGCCCCACTGAGAATTGGCATCGTAGTTGTAGCCAAGGCACATATACTTGGCGGCGGGGTCCATGATATTGACACGGTGGCCTTCCGAAGCCATCCAGTCTGCAACGACCTTTTCGGGCGTGGTCTCGCCCCAGGCGGCATTCTCGCCGGTGGCGGTATCAGACACGCCGTACTCCTTCAGCACGGTGAAGCAGTTGGTGCCATCGGGGCGGGTGTGGGAAGCAACCTTTGCCACTTCCTTTGCGCGCTCATCGGCGGCGGCCTGCAGCTTGGCATCGCCCATAGCCAGAGGTGCCAGATTTTCCTTTGCACGCTCAGCGTTGACCAGCGCCAGCACTTCCTGTGCGAAACCGTTCTCACTGGTGCCGCGGGCGTAGGTGAAGATCATCACCCAGTAATTGCCGTACTCGCCGCCCTCGTAGTAGCCAATGCCAACGGAGGTGGCATCCTTATCCAGCATCCGCTCCTTGAAGAAATCGTAGCGATTCCAGGCGGCGACCACGTCCGAAGCATTTTCAGCAGCTGCCCAGTAGTTCTCGCCCACAGAAACATCGTCCACACCGTACTCCGGCAGGATGGTGAACTCGCGGCTGCCATTGGGGCGGTTGTAGGAGTAATTGACGGTAAGTTCTTCTGCACGGGCCTGTGCGGCAGCATTCAGTGCGCTGCTGCCCATGCTCAGAGGAGCCACACCAGCCTGTGCACGCTCTGCGTTGACGAGCTGCAGCAGCTCATCGGCCTTGGAAGCTGCGTGTGCGGGCATTGCCAGAACAAGCATCAGGCAGATGAATGCGGCGCAGCAGACCAGATTCTTCAGGACTTTCATCGAAGCGTTACGCATGGTGTTGAACCTCTTTTGTGTTGCCCCATGAAAAAAGGTGTCGATTGCTGGTATACTCGGCAATCGACACCTGATGCTTCAGATGAAGGTCACTCAACACCCAATCTCCGCTGTGGAGACCCTCAGGTAATGAGAAGCAACTGGCTGCCATTTTACAGGCCCTATAGCTTTGCGTCACAGCCTTTCGACTGCTTTGCCGAGGATATTCAGTTTTGCGTGCCTTTCTTCTTTTGGGAAGAAATTTGAGAACGAAAAAAGGTGTTGTTCTGCAATACACTCAGCAAAACAACACCTAGAAAATCTAAGCAGGTCGCTCAAAGAAATATTTCTTTGAGAAGCAGCTGGCTGCCATTTTACAGGCCCTGTAGCTTTGCGTCACAGCCTTTCGACTGTTTTGCCGAGAATATTCAATTCACCTTGAGGAGCCGTTTCCATTTCCTCGACGCTATCCTACCACATCGGACAGAACCTGTCAACTGTTTTGGAGCAGCTTTCTCAAAAAATCTGCTTTTTGAAGCGTTCTTCCGTTATGCCTGCACCTCTGCCGCTTTTTTGCGCAGCTGGTCGAGGTCTGCGGCATCCGGGTGAGCCAGCGCCTTGTCAAAATTCTCGATCAGCATCTCGAGGTTGGGTGCATGGTTGGGCTGCTGCAGCATCTTTTCGTACTGCTGGCGCACAGTCATGGGCATCTTGCCCTGGCACATATAGGTTCCAATGACCGTGTTGCTCTCATCCAGCGATTTCTGCACCGCCGCCAGGATCTGCCCGAAATATTCCGCACTGCCGCCAAAGCCTGCGGTGCCGAACAAAAAGATCCGCTTCCCCTTCAGGGTCTGCAAAAAGGCGGTGAGGGTGTCATCGGCATGGCCCTTGTCCGTCCAGAAGCCGATGTAAAGGGTCTCAGCCTCCAGTGCCTCCGGGGCCGGTGCTCCGAAGTAGGTGCACTCATTCTGGGGCAAGCTTGCGCGAAGGGTGTCGGCCAGCAGGCGGGTGTTGCCGGTCTTGCTGCTGAAAACGATGGCGTAGCTCATGGTCATTCTCCTTTATTCTCTTTGATATCAGATGCTTCCCTGTTCTTTTGCGTTCAAGGCATCATAGACACAGCGGGTGCCCTGATGGGCGATCAGGCCGCCCAGGCACTTTTTGTTGCAGCGGACACAGCGGTGGATCTTTGCCGCATTGCCGCTCTGCAGTTTGTTGACCCAGTTGGGGTCGGCCAGCAGCTGGCGGCACATTGCTGCGCACTGGATGCGGCCGCTGGCAAGCTGCTGCTCCACAAAATCGGGATCGTTCAGGCCGCCCACACCGCAGAGCGGCACGCTGGTATACCGGCGCACCTCATCGCAGAACTTGAGGAAGCAGCCGGTCTCCTTGAACTCGGGGTGGCTGGCCGGCGGGATGGTATTTTCCAGCGCAGAGTGGTTGGCCAGTGTCACATGGAAGCTGGTCACGCCTGCCTGCACCAGCAGGGGCACGAACACGGCCAGTTCCTCCTCCACCACACCGGCGTTGCCGTAATGGGGGTTCTCCTGCCGGACAGCCAGCTTGTAGTCAATGGCCATGCCGGGCACAGCGGCGTGCACTGCCTTGACAGCCTCCACGGCAAAGCGGGCGCGGCGCTCGGCACTGCCGCCGTATTCATCGGTGCGGTGGTTGAAGATGGCGGAAGAGAAGCTGCCGCACATCCGGTCGCCGTGCACCTGCACCATGTCAAAGCCCGCCTGCTTTGCCAGCACAGCAGCCTTGCCAAAGCCGGCGATGATCTGATGGATCTTTTTCTGGGACATCTTGGTGATGTAGGGACCCACGGCATCGTTCATCCGCTCCCGCAGCTGATCGGGGGTGATCTTTTTCATCAGCATCCCCGGGATGCACTTGATGATGGACATCATGTCGGTATCGGTCTGGTGGAGCTGAGCGCAGACCTTGCAGTCGTATTTGTGGGCAGTCTCGCAGATCTGCTGATAGAAGGCAAAGCCCTTTTTGTCAAACAGGGACTTCTCAAACCGGCTCTTGGCCACCGGCACGTCGCCGATGATGATCATGGCGCAGCCGCCCTTGGCCAGCCGCTCCATCTCTGCCAGATATTCCTCGTCCGAAAGGCCGAAGGTGGTGGGGGCAAAGATGATGCGGTTCTTCAGCTGCAATCCACCGTAATCAATGGGGCTCAGGATGGTGTCGTACATGTTACACACTCTCTTTCCTCGTCCGTGCTGCCTTTTGCAGCAGGCTCAGGAGCTGGTGCTGTTCCTCTTCGGTCAGCCCGCTCAAATTTTGTGCATCCCAATCGAAAAATACCTGGTGGCAGGTCCGGAATGCTCTCTCACCCGCCGGGGTCAGCCCCAAATGATAACTGCGGCCCTGCTTTTCCCGGGTCATAAAGCCATCTTCCACCAGCTTGATCACGCTGCGCTGGCAGTGGCCCCAGTCCAGGTGCAGGTTTTTGGTCATCTCAGCCGGGGTGCAGCCGGGATGTTTGCCCACGTAGATCACAAAATACATCATGCCAAAGCTCAGGCCAAACTCCTGCAGCTGCTGGGTGGTGTAGGCTGCGAACTGCTTGTAAAACTCCATCACGTAGAAGGATATGGTCGATTGGATCACTCTTTGCATCTCCTTTACTTGACAAGGTCTAGTATAATCACATTACTTGATAAAGTCAAGTACTTTTTTCAAAAAATTTCTCCCTGCTCCGTATTTCTGTTTCGGGAGCAGGGAGAAATCGATTTTTTGCCTCAGACCAGCGGCATGATATTTTCCGGGGCGGCAGCCAGGCAGGCGGGTGCTTTTGGCGGCAGGGCCGCCAATGTCTCCTTGGACACCTTCCACCACAGGCGGGCCTCACCGCCGGGCAGGGTGAAGATCATATTCCAGTCAAAGGGATTCTCACTGGTGGAGACAGCCTGCACCGGCAGGCTGTTGGGGGTGCCGGGAGCGCAGGGCGCAAAGTCATGGGCGCGGATGCCCACGGCGCGGCAGCCCTCGGGCACCGGCAGAGCCACGGTCAGCGGCTGTTCCCAGCCTGCCAGATGAACGGTATGCTCCCCCACCCGGGTGCAGGGCAGGATGTTCTTGCAGCCGGTCAGGCGGGCGGCGGCACGGGTGCGGGGGTCGGCAAAGACCTCCTTGGTCGTGCCCGCCCGGAGCACCTCGCCGCTGTCCATCACGATCATCTCCCTGCACAGGCGGTAGGCCTCGTCCCGGTTGTGGGTCACCAGCAGGGCGGTGCCCACAAAATTTGCCAGCAGGCTGCCTACCTCGCCCTCTACCTCCTCCCGCAGGTAGCTGTCCAGTGCACTGAAGGGCTCGTCCAGCATCAGGATGCGGGGCTTGCCCACCAGAATGCGTGCCAGCGCGGCGCGCTGCTGCTGCCCGCCGGAAAGCTGGGCGGGATAGCGCTTGGCAAGCGTCTCCAGCCGCATGGCGCGCAGCATCTCGGCGCAGGCAACGCGGCGGGCAGCGGGGTCTTTTTCCGTCTTCAGGCCGCAAAGGATATTCTGTTCTACGGTCATATTGGGGAACAACGCATAGTTCTGGAACAGCAGTCCCACGCCCCGCTGCTGCGGCGGCAGGTCGATGTGCTGCGCACTGTCAAACAGCACCCGCCCGTCCAGCACGATGCGTCCGCGGTCCGGCTTTACGATGCCCGCGATGCACCGCAATGTCATGCTTTTACCGCAGCCGGAAGCGCCCAGCAAAGCGGTGGAGGTGTTGCCGGCGGTAAAGGCAGCACGGAGGGTAAAGCCGTCCAGCTTTTTTTCAATGTTGACTTCAAGGCTCATTTCCGGGCACCCGCTTTCTGTTTTTTCTCCAGCAGGTTCACAGCCAGCAGCACCACCGCCGAGATGACGATATCCACCAGCACCCACCGCATAGCACCCAGTTCATCGTTGGTGCGCCACAGCTGGTAGACTGTGGTGGCGATGGTGGCAGTCTTGCCGGGGGTGTAGCCCGCGATCATGCTGGTAGCGCCGTATTCGCCCAGTGCCCGGGCAAAGGCCAGCACCGTGCCCGCCAGAATGCCCTGACGGCAGGCGGGCATCCGCACCCGCCAGAAGATCCATGTATCGGACTGTCCCAGCGTCTGCGCCGACCACGCCAGCGTTTCGTCAAAGCTTTCAAATGCGCCGCGCGCGGTGCGGTACATCAGCGGAAATGCCACCACGATGGAGGCAAAGATGGCGCTGTACCAGTTCATGACCAGCTTTACCCCGAAATGCTGCATGAAAAAGATGCCCAGCGGCCGCTTTGCGCCGAAGAGCAGCAGCAGAAAGTAGCCCACCACCGTGGGCGGCAGCACCATGGGCAGGGTGAGCAGCACATCCAGCACACCCTTGACCGCCCGAGGCAGACGGGCGATATAGTAGGCTGCAAAAATGCCAAGAAAGAACACCGCCACGCAGCTGATCAAAGCAATGCGCAGGCTGTTCCACAACGGATACCAGTCCATGTCTGCTCCTTTATACGGCGCTGAAGCCCACGCCCTCGAACACGGTCATGGCCTTGTCGGTCTGTAAGTAAGCCAAAAACTCCTTGGCAGTCTCGGCGTTGGGGGCGGCCTTCAGTACGGCGGCGGGGTAGATGACCTGACCGCACATCTCCTTGGTGGCCTCGTCCACAGGGGTCAGACCGGCGCTGTATGCATCGGTGCAGTAAACGACACCTGCATCCACACTGCCCTCGGTGACCTGCGTGGTCACCTCCTTGACGTTGGAGCCGTAGGTGATCACGCCCGCAGCCGCCAGTGCAGCTTCGTCCAGCTGGTAGTAGGCAAGGATCTTCTGGGTGTACTGGCCTACGGGCACATCGCTGTTGCCCATGCAGAACAGGATATCCTGTGCCTTCAGGTGCTCGGCCAGTGCGTCAAAACTGTCAATGCCCTTGTCGCTGCCCTCCGGCACGCAGAGCACCACCTTGTTTTCCAGCAGGTTCACGCGGCTGTCGGCATCCACAAAGTCAAGGCCGTCCTTGTTCACATCGGCAGAAGCGGTGATGTCCAGCTGGTTCATCTGCTTCTGACCGGCAGAGATGAACAGATCGCAATCCGCGCCCTCCTGGATCTGGGTCTTGAGGGTGCCGGAAGAGTCGAAGTTGAACCGGAAGGTCACCTCCGGGTGCTCTGCCGTGTAGCTCTCACCAATCGCATTCAGTGTCTCGGTGAGGGAGGCGGCGGCAAACACGATCAACTCCACGCTCTGGGCCGCTTCCGGGGAAGCGGCGGCAGAGGAAGCCACGGACGATGCTGCGCTGGAAGCAGCACCGCCGCAGGCGGTGAGGGCAGCGGCTGCACCGGCCATACCGGCAGCGGCCAGAAAACTCCGACGGGAAATGCGATGGTCGTTCATCTCTGTTTCTCCTTACTTTAAGTGAAAAAAAAGTATATTTCTACGCCCCGTAAAGGAAAACAGGGCAGAAAACCTTACTTACGGGCGCACTCGCCGTCCAAACCTGCGGCGATGCGTACCCCGTGCTCCAAGCTGGGCAGGATGTACTCCAAATTCTCCTGCACCGCCTTGGGGCTGCCCGGCAAATTGACAATCAGGGTCTTGCCGCGCAGCACGCTGACGCCACGGCTCAGCATCCCGCGCGGGGTGATGCTCAGGCTGTGGTAGCGCATAGCTTCGGCAATGCCGGGGGCGTTGCGGTCGGCAACGGCGCAGGTGGCTTCCGGGGTGATGTCCCGGGGGGAGAAGCCGGTGCCGCCGGTGGTGAGCACAAGGTTCACCTGACGGCCGTCTGCCATGCGGATGAGCTGCGCTTTCAGCGCCTTGGCTTCGTCCGGCAGGATCATGGTCTCTTCCACCACATAGCCAGCGGCGGTGAGCATTTCTACGATCAGCGGGCCGCTTTTATCCTCCCGCTCGCCGCGGCTGCCCTTATCCGAAAGGGTGATGACGGCAGCGCGCAAGGGCGGGTTTTCCAGTGCGGGCAGCAGGGTCACCTCGTCCCCTACATGGATCTCGCCGCCGGTGAGCACCCGGGCGAACACGCCCTCGTGGGGCATGATGCACTCGCCGGTCTGCTGCTTGATGACACAGTCGTTGTGGCATTCTTTGCCGATCTGGGTCATTTCCAGCACCACATCCCCGATGGAAAACCGGCTGGTCACCGGCAGATTGCGGAAATCGAAGCCCTCGATGACCAGATTTTCACCGAAGGCACCGTAGTCCACCCAGATCTTCTTGCGGAACGCCTCGATTTTTTCGGCGCTGAGCATACTGACCTGACGGTGCCAGTTGCCGCCGTGGGCGTCCTCCACGATGCCCCATTCCGGGGTCAGGACGGCGCTGGGCACCTCGGTTTTTACGGTGCCCCGCTTGGGGCTGGTGCAGATTGCCAGAAGCTTACCCATAGTTATTTATCCTCCAATGCGATACATCCCGCGGGTAGCGGGCATGGAACTGTCGTTAAAATGGTGTTCCCGGGGCTTTGCCCAGATGGTCTCCCGGATAGCGGCCAGCAGCTGCGCATCGTCCGCGCCGCTGCGCAGCAGCGTGCGCAGGTCGCATCCGGTCTCACTGGCAAGGCAGGGGCGCAAAAAGCCCTGACTGGTCAGCCGCACCCGGTTGCAGGAAGCGCAGAACTTGCCGTGCACCGCTGCAATAAAGCCGATGCTGCCCTGCCAGCCCGGCACGGTGTAGTACACCGCCGGGCCGTCGCCCAAGGCGTGCTCCTGCGCAGCGGAAAGGGGCGCAAGTTCCGGCCAGCGCCGGGCAAACCGCGCCCGCAGCTCCGGGCCGGAGATGCAGGGCATGGCAGCGCCGTAGCCGATGGGCATCATCTCGATGAACCGCACCTGCAGGGCGTTATCCTTTGCCAGTGCGGCGAGCTGCTCCAGCTCGTCCTCATTGACGCCCGCCTGCGGCACGCAGTTCAGCTTGACCGGCAGACCGCTTTCCAGCGCCGCCTGCAAGCCCGCCTGCACGGCGGCAAATGCATCCCGGGCCGTGATCTTTGCAAACAGGGCGGGGTCCAGCGTATCCAGACTGATGTTCACGCTGTCCAGCCCGGCGTCCAGCAATGCGGGCAGCTGCTCTGCCAGCAGCACCGCGTTGGTGGTCAGGGTGACCCGGCAGATGCCCGGGGTCGCTTTAAGTCCAGCTACCAGCTGCGCCACGTTCTTGCGCACCAGCGGCTCGCCGCCGGTCACCCGCACGGTGTCGATGCCGCACTGGGCAAACAGCGCGGCCAGACGCAGAAATTCTTCGTAGGTCAGCACGGCTTCCCGCTCCAGCTTTTCCACGCCGTCCGGCATACAGTAGCGGCAGCGCAGATTGCACAGGTCGGTCACCGACAGGCGCAGATAATGGATCTCGCGCTGGTAACGATC
>OHLH01001650.1_pt1 | contig 10366 bp, 9 predicted proteins | sample 1569061 | NCBI WGS metagenome assembly OHLH01 (sample SAMEA3879603, study PRJEB24766) | human gut metagenome | biome: human-associated habitat; feature: feces | place: USA | collected 1985/1987
TGCCCTGCACCCGGGTGGACGCCCACAGCGTCCGCCTCGCAGGCTGTGAGAGTCTGCTGCACCTCGCCGCTGAGGTGCCGGAGGGCTGCACCGCCGTGGGCATCCGCGCCCACGACTTTACGCCCTGCGCTGCGGATGCGCCCAACGCCATCCCGGTAAAGGCGGTCTCCACCAGTGAAAACCCCTTTGACTGGAACCTCATCTGCACCTCGCCGAAGGGTACGGCGCAGCTGTGGTGGAAGGTAGGCAAAACCAGCCTTTCTGCCGCCGCCCCGGAGCCGCCCCAGTATCTGTGTGCCGCCCCGGAGAGCATCATGCCGCTGAAAGGTTGAGAAAACGAATGGCCTGCACTGCGTTCCGGCCATATTCAGCGGAAACAATCATTTGAAAACAGGGGATTTCCCCACACGCAAAGCAGCCGCTGCACGGTAAGATGCAGCGGCTGCTTTGCTTATTTGTGTAAAAAGGGGAGTGCTTATGCCATATCGCGGCAGGTCACAATGTCAGCCCCGGTGCCGCAGACATTTTGCAGCACCACATCGCCCACATGGATGGGGGCGTGCAGCACTACGCTGTCCAGCGCGGCGACTACCTCGGCCATCTGTCCCTTGGGCACAGGCTTGGAGGTCTTGACCGGGCAGCGGGAGTGCAGGCAGCCCTCGGCACGCACAGTGCTGGTGATGATGCGGGTGGGGTGGGTCAGCTCTTCCTTGCCGTAGGCGATGCCGTTGGGGCAGCCGTTGCCAGTCACTTTATAGTCGTTGGCCTCATCCACCTGCAGATGGCAGCCCTGCGGGCAGCAGGTGCAAATTACTTCTTTCATCTCGCTCATGCCTCCTCGATCTCAATGGTCACTTCGTCCACGGGGGCTCTGTCCAGCAGCACTCTGGGCAGGGCAATGTGCTCCATCTCGCCGGGGGCAAGGCGGTCACGCTTGAAGCGTGCAATCACCGTGTCACCGCTCTTGACAAGGATGGTGCTCTTGCCGCAGATGCGGCGGACGCGGAAGGAAACGTTGGTGCTCTTTTCCACGCCTTCCAGACGGATGCGCTGCGGCAGGGTGTAGCCAAGGTCTGCGCCGGGCTTCACGGTCAACACACGCCCCGCGGCCACAGGGCCGTTCTGGATATAGTTGGCAGCGGCTGCGCCGGCCAGCTCGCTCTCGCCGGAAACAAAGTCCACCAGATCATGCACCTGCACCACGTTGCCGCAGGCAAACACACCGGGAATGCTGGTCTCCATGTTCTCGTACACAATGGCGCCCTTGGTGCGGGGGTCCATCTCGATGCCGGCCTGCTTGGTCAGCTCGTTTTCGGGGATCAGCCCCACGCTCAGCAGAATGGTGTCCACATCAAACTCCATCTCGGTGCCGGGAATGGGTTTGCGGTCGGGGCCGATCTCGGCCACGATGGCCTTTTCCACGCGGTCCTTGCCCTGAATATCCACGATGGTGTGGGAGAGGTACAGGGGGATGTCGAAGTCGTTCAGGCACTGCACGATATTGCGGGTCAAGCCGCCGGAGTAGGGCATCACTTCTACGCAGGCCAGCACCTTTGCACCCTCAAGGGTCATGCGGCGGGCCATGATCAGGCCGATATCGCCGCTGCCGAGGATCAGCACCCGCTTGCCCACCAGATAGCCTTCCATGTTCACATAGCGCTGTGCGGCACCGGCGGTGTACACACCGGCAGGGCGGGTGCCCGGGGTACCAATGGCACCGCGGGTGCGCTCGCGGCAGCCCATGCCCAGTATGATGCTCTTGGCTTCGATGATCTGGTAGCCGTGCTCCTTGGAGACGCAGTGCACCTTTTTGTCCGGGGTCACTTCCAGCACCATGGTGTCCAGCTGCACCTTTACGCCGGTGTCCTTGAGCATCTCAATAAAGCGCCCGGCATACTCCGGGCCGGTGAGTTGCTCGCCAAAGCGGTGCAAACCAAAGCCGTTATGGATGCACTGGTTCAGAATGCCGCCCAGTTCCTTGTCGCGCTCCAGAATAAGGATGTCGCGCAGACCGCTTTCCCATGCCTTGCAGGCAGCAGCAAGGCCCGCAGGGCCGCCGCCAATAATGACCAGATCAACCATTGTTCTTTCCTCCTACCTTCGTTTCGCTGAGCAGAACGTTCGAGCCGTTCTTGTCCTGCAGGATGTCCAAGGGGTCTATGCCCAGCTCGCGGCTAATCAGCTCCAGCACGCGGGGGCCGCAGAAGCCGCCCTGACACCGACCCATGCCTGCACCGGCGCGGCGCTTGACGCCGTCGATGGTGTTGGCGGGCACCTCGCTGTGGAGGGCTGCCAGGATCTCACCCTCGGTGATGGTCTCGCAGCGGCAGATCACGCGACCGTAAGCGGGCTGCTCCTTGACCAGCGCGGCCTTTTCCTCTGCGGAAAGCTCCTTGAAGCGGATGTGGCGGCGGCCGTCCTTGTAGTCGGCCTTTTCTGCGCCCAGAACACCGCGCTGCTGCAGGAGGGCAACAGCTTCCTCCGCAACCGCCGGGGCAGCGGACAGGCCGGGGCTCTTCATGCCGGCCAGATCGATCCAGCCGGGTGCCTCCGGCTCCTCGCCAATGATAAAATCGTCCACGTCCAGATTGGCGCGCACGCCTGCAAAGCTGCGGATGGACTCGCCGAAGTTGATACTGGGCACACTGCGCTGGGCAGTGGCCTTGACAAATTCCAGACCGCTGCTGGTGCAGGAGGTGTCGTTGCCCTTCACAGGCTCTGCGTTGGGGCCGACGAGCAGGTTGCCGTGCACGGTGGGTGCCACCAGAACGCCCTTGCCCAGCTCGTTGGGGCACTGGAAGATGACGTGGCTCACACGGGTGCCCTCGCTCTTGTCCAGCAGATAGTACTCGCCCCGGGTGGGGATGATGTGGAAGTTGGCGGGCTCCACCATGGAGTGTACTTTGTCTGCCCAGATACCGGCAGCGTTGATGACGCAGCGGGTCTCCACCGTGCCGCCGGGCACGGTCAGGCGGTAGCCGCCCTCGATGGCTTCGGCATTGGTCACTTTGCAGCTGCGGCGCAGCTCCACGCCGTTGCGTACCGCCACCTCGGTCATGGCCAGTGCATACTCCCACGGGTTCACGATGGCGGCGCTGGGTGCCCACAGTGCACAGCAGACCTTCTCGGAGAGGTTGGGCTCCATGGCAAGGGTCTCTTCCCGGGAAAGAATCTTCATGTCGGGTACGCCGTTTGCGGTGCCGTTCTCGAACAGATGCTGCAAATGGGGCAGTTCCTTCTCGTCCAGTGCCAGCACCAGCGAGCCGCACTGCTTATAGGAGACATCCAGCTTTGCGCAGATCTCCTTTGCCAAAGCCACGCCGCGCACGTTCAGCCGTGCCATGCGGGTGCCGGGGGCGGGGTCGTAGCCTGCGTGGAGAATGGCGCTGTTGGCCTTGGTGGTGCAGTCTGCCACATCGTTCTCGGCCTCAAGAATGACCACCTTGTTGTCGTAGCGCGACAGTGCGTAGGCGGCAGCGGCACCGATGACGCCACAGCCGATGATTGCTACATCATACATTGTTCTTTTCCTCCTGTCCATTCTGCCTTGGCCCGTCGGGAGCTGGGCAGCTGTTGATGGTACAAAAAAAGAGCGAACCGAAACAAAGGCAACTGCCCTTGTCCGTTTCGCTCATATCTCCTGAAACAAACAGCACTTGTTTACTCTTATGATACCCTGTCCCTGCACAAAAAGCAAGGTGTTTTGCACTTTTTGTGAAACCCTTACAAAAAACACCGGTTGCTTTTGCGCAGAATGCGGGTCACATATCCCATACCGCCTGATTGGTGGTGGAAATGGCAGTGATTCCGGCTTCCAGCGCGGCCATCACGTCCTCTTTATCAGCAATAAGGCCGCCGGCGAGCACCGGCACTTTGGCGGTAGCGCACACCCGGCGCAGGATCTTGGGCATGGTGCCGGGCAGCAGGTCCAGACAGTCCGGCAGATTTGGCGGAATCTTATCCAAGCTTTCCAGTGCGATGGAATCCAGCAGGAATACCCGCAGAATGGCGGCCAGACCAAGCTCCTTGGCGCGGCGGATGAAGGACTGCCGGGTGGAGATGATGCCGTCGGCCTCGGTGGTATTGCGGATAAAGTCCACCGCCACCTCCTTACCGGCAAGCCCTGCGATAAGGTCTACATGCACCGCGGCAAAGCGCCCGGCTTCGTGGATGCGGCGCACAATGGAGGCAATATTGCAGATATCTCCGTATAATACGAATACCACCCGGATGTTCTCGTTGGTCAGCGCATTGCAAAGCCCGGCATCGTCCTTGACGGCCGCAATGACTGGTGTTTCCTGAATGGCATCCATCAGCTCCTGTTTCATGCTTCTCCTCCTGCCCGGCGTTCTGTGGGGCAATTTTACTGGTGCTCTGCCAGCCAGCGCAGCGCCATATAGGTGTAGGCTGCCGTGCCGCGGTACAGGATGCTGTCATCAAAGCGCACCTTGGGGTGGTGCTGGCCGTAGGTGTAGCCCTCTTTAGCGTTGCCGGCAGCTAAGAACATACTCACGGTGGGTACCTCGTGGCTGACAAAGGCGAAGTCCTCGCTGCCGCCGCCGGGCTTGCCGCCGGTGAGCGGGGTCATATCCATAGCGCCCTTGCCCAGCAACTCGGTCATATAGGTCAGGGCGTTACCCGCCAGCGGGGTGTCCACCACCATGCAGGGGCAGTAATCGCTGAACTCCACCTCGGCGGTGCAGCGGTAGGCGGTGGCCACGCCCTGCGCGATTTCGGTCATGCGCTGGTGGATGAGGGCACTGACCTTCTGCTCCGGGTCCACGGTGCGGATGGTGCCCCACATCTCCGCGCTGTCCGGGATGACATTGGAGGCCGCGCCTGCCTGGAAGCGGCCGGTGGTGAACACACCAAAGCTGTGGGCATCCAGCTCCCGGCTGTTGATCTCCTGCAGGGCAATGTGGATGTGCGCCGCCGCCGTGATGGGGTCGATGCACTTTTCCGGCATGGAACCGTGGCCGCCCTTGCCGTGGACGATGATGTGATACTGCTCACAGCTTGCCATGGTGATGCCGCCGCAGGCAGGCACCAGCACCACACCGGCGGGAATGGGCATTCCGCCCAGCACATGGAACATGACTGCCGCATCCACGCTGGGGTTTTCCAGCAGACCGTTGGCGATCATATCGGGCGAGCCCTGGAAGATCTCCTCGGCGGGCTGGAACTCCAGCTTGACGGTGCCCTCGATCTCGTCCTCATGCTCCTTGAGCAGCTTGGCTGCGCCCAGCACCATAGCGGTGTGCATATCGTGGCCGCAGCCGTGCATCTTGCCGGGCAGCTCAGAGGAAAACTCCTCGCCGGATTCCTCCTGCAAGGGCAGCGCGTCCATATCGCCGCGCAGCAGGATCACCTTGCCGGGACGCTTGCCGCCTGCAAGCGCAATGACGCCGCACTTGCCGCAGTCCTGGGGGGTGTAGCCCATCTCGGTCAGCGCTTTTTTGACCAGTGCCTTGGTCTGGGGCAGGTCAAAGCCCACCTCCGGGTGACGGTGCAGGGTGCGCCGCCACTCCACCAGCTGGGGTTCCAGCGCCTGGGCACGGCCCAGCAATTCTTTTGCAGTCAACATATCAGTCAGCTCCCGTTCTGTTTGATTTTCAGCCTGCATGGACAGCCTGTTCAATGGAATTTTCCACCAGACTGTTCAGACTCATATTGTGGGCCATTGCAAAAATGACCGCCTGCTTGTGCAATTCCGGGGAAATGCGGACATTGAAGCTCCCCTTATAGGCACGTTCCGGTTCGGTGTGGTTTTCCTCGCACAATGCCAGATAATCATCCACTGCACCGTGGAAATCATTTACCAGCTCTGCAGCGGTGCTGCCCTCGTAAGAGATCAGAGCCCGGATCCCCATGACCTTGCCATAAAACAGGCCATCTTCCTCCGAGAACTCCACACTGCCAACATAGCCCTTGTACTCCATCGTGTTATTCACAGAAGTCCCTCCTGTTCCAGAATTTGAATCAATTGCTTGACCTGATATTCCAGCAGTTCTTTTCGGGGATGGGGTTTATGCATCAAGATCGGTGGATACTGTTCCGATACGAACACAATGCGGGAACCGCTGGTACGGCCCTTGTTGGAGCGCTCATACCCAAAATATCGCAGCAGGCTTTCGGCATCATCAAAGGTAAAAGTCTTTGGCTTGGCTTTTAGCCGCTCGATCAGCTTTTCTTTCTGCCCCATATCCTCATCCTACTTCCAGTATAGCACGTTTTTCTTTATTTGCAACTATTTTTAGTTACTAACTCAGTTTTCCCCACCGTTGCTTCCTTCAGGGTGATACTGGGCGCAGGTGCACTTTTTGAACTTCAGGCCGCTGCCGCAGGGGCAAGGGTCGTTGCGGCCAATTTTGACCACACGCACCGGCTGACCCTTGGGGCTGCCCTTGACGCCGGGTGCACCGTTGCCGGGCACAAACCCCTCGCCGGTGGGCTTTGCCACCTGCTCCCGCTTGGGGGCGGAACCGGCGGCGCGCAGCTCGATGGTAAGCAGCATCTTGACGCTGGACTCCCGGATGGAATCCACCATCTGGTCGAACATATCAAAGCCCTCGATGCGGTATTCCACCACCGGGTCCTTCTGGCCGTAGCCGCGCAGCGCGATGCCCTGCCGCAGCTGGTCCATGTTGTCGATGTGGTCCATCCACTGGCGGTCTACGCACTTGAGCAGGCAGATGCGCTCCAGCTCGCGCATGACGGGTGCACCGTAGCGCACCTCCTTGGCCTGCAGGATCTGCATCCCGCGGTCGTACAGCATATCGGCAATGCCCTGCTGGGAGAGGTTATCAAAGTCGGCTACGGTATAGTGGAAGTCGGCATCGGTGGTCAGCCAGCCCTGATAGTGGCGGCGCAGGGCACCGAAATCCCACTCGTCCTTCACATCGCCGGAAAGGAACTGGGCGCAGCTGGAATCGATGTTCTCCCGCAGCATCTTGTGCATCTCGGTGCTGATGTCCTCGCCGTCCAGCACCTTGCGGCGCTGCCCGTAGATGATCTCGCGCTGCTGGTTCATCACATCGTCGTACTTCAGCACGTTCTTACGGATCTCAAAGTTGCGGCCCTCCAGCTTTTTCTGGGCGCTTTCCAGCGTATTGGTGATCATGCGGTTCTCGATGGGGGTGTCCTCGTCGATCTTCAGGGTGTTCATCAGGCTGGACACCCGGTCGCCGCCGAACAGGCGCATCAGGTCGTCCTCAAGGCTCAGGTAGAAGCGGGAAGCGCCCGGGTCGCCCTGACGGCCGGCACGGCCGCGCAGCTGGTTGTCGATACGGCGGCTCTCGTGGCGCTCGGTGCCAATGATGAACAGGCCGCCTGCGGCGCGCACCTCGTCGGCCTCTGCGTCAATGGCGGGCTTGTACTGGGCGTACAGCTGGTCAAAGCGCTGACGTGCGGCCAGAATGTTGGCATCGGTGGTCTCACCGTGGCCGTTGGCTTCGGTCAGCAGCAGCTCCACAGCTGCCGGGTCGGCGTCCTGCGGGGTGTCGGGGTTGAGCAGGTTCTCGCAGAAGTGTTCTTTACGCATCTGGGCCTTTGCCATGAACTCGGCGTTGCCGCCCAGCATGATATCAGTACCACGGCCTGCCATGTTGGTGGCGATGGTGATGGCACCCTTTTTACCGGCCTGCGCTACGATCTCGGCTTCGCGCTCGTGGTTCTTGGCGTTCAGCACGTTGAAATCCCGGGTATGGCGCTGTAACATTTTGGCGAGGATCTCGCTCTTTTCCACGCTGACAGTACCCACCAGCACAGGCTGACCGTTCTTGTGGCACTCCATTACCTGCTCGATGACGGCGCGGTACTTGCCCTCCACGGTCTTGTAGATGGCGTCCGGGTAGTCCTTGCGCTGCACCGGGCGGTTGGTGGGCACGCTGACGATGTTCAGACCGTAGATCTCGGTGAACTCGGTGGCTTCGGTGCGGGCGGTACCGGTCATACCGGACAGCTTTTTGTACATACGGAAGTAGTTCTGGAAGGTGATGGTGGCCAGCGTCTTGCTCTCGGCGGCGATCTTCACGCCCTCCTTGGCCTCGATGGCCTGATGCAGACCCTCGTTGTACCGGCGGCCGATCATCAGACGGCCGGTGAACTCGTCCACGATGATGACCTGACCGTCCTTGACCACATAGTCGATATCCCGCTGCATCACGCCGTAGGCCTTGATGGCCTGATCGATGTGGTGGGCAAGGGTCATGTTCTCGGCGGCGGCAAGGTTTTCTACCTTAAAATAGGCCTCGGCCTTTTTGATGCCGGCGGCGGTCAGGGTACAGGTCTTGTGCTTTTCGTCCACAACGTAATCGCCATCGGCCTGCTCGTCGGTGGAGACCTTATCTTCCAGTTCCACCACCACGCTCTTGCGCAGGGTGCGCACAAAGCGGTCCACCTGCGTATACAGGCTGGAGGAGTCCTCGCCGCGGCCGGAGATGATCAGGGGGGTGCGGGCTTCATCGATCAGGATGGAGTCCACCTCGTCCACGATGGCGTAGGCGTGGCCGCGCTGCACCATGTTGGCCTTGTAGGTCACCATGTTGTCGCGCAGGTAGTCAAAGCCGAACTCATTGTTGGTGCCGTAGGTGATATCGGCATTGTAGGCGGCCCGGCGGGCGTCGCCGTCCATGCCCTGTACGATCAGGCCAACGGTCAGCCCCAGCCAGCGGTAGAGCTTGCCCATCCACTCGCTGTCGCGCTTTGCCAGATAGTCGTTGACGGTAACGATGTGCACCCCTTCACCGGTCAGGGCGTTCAGATAGGCGGGCAGGGTAGCCACAAGGGTCTTGCCCTCACCGGTCTGCATCTCGGCAATATCGCCGCGGTGCAGGGCAATGCCGCCGGTCACCTGCACAGGGAAGTGCTTCATGCCCAGCACGCGCCATGCAGCCTCGCGGCAGACGGCAAAGGCATCCGGCAGAAGGTCGTCCAGCGTTTTGCCCTCGGCCAGCTGCTGCTTGAACATGGCAGTCTGCGCCTGTAAGTCGGCATCGGACATGGCCTGATACTTGGGCTCCAGCGCCAGCACCTGTTTGGTGATGGGATTCACCTTTTTCAGCTCCCGGTCAGAGAAGCTGCCAAAAAGTTTTTCAACAAGGGACATAGGTCACACCTCATAAATCTTAAAAATCGGGCTGTGATGCGCCCGGAATCGCGCATAACAATACAAGTATATGATACACCAAAGCGGCAGACACGTCAAATCTGCAAGGCTATTTTAGCCTGTTTTTACATGAACTTTCTGTAAAAAGATGCTGCAAGCCGTTCACAGATCCCCGATCTCCCGGCAGCACACTTTATTTTCGCCCTATCGCTTTGGGGAGAATCGTGGTAGAATAGGGCTATCATTGATAGGGAGGGCTGTACTTATGCTCAAACGGCTGCGCACTGCGCACCCCATTCTTTATTGTATCCTGTCCGAGGTGCTGTTCCTTGGCAGCATGGTCTTGTTCAGCCTGCTGGCTACCATCGGACTGGCAGCGGCAGGCGCGGATTTTGACACCTTGGACGGCTACCTGTTTGGCTCTGTGCAGGAGGCTGTGGGGCTGGCGGTGGCGCTTTTGCTGCTGGCCCGCACCGGCAGACTTGATCTGTTGCACCGGCGCGGCTGCGGCTTTCTGAACGGAATGCTGGTGGGCATGTACCCGCTGTTCTTCATCGGGTATACGACCGTTGGGACGCTGGCCTTTGACCGCCCGGACACGCCGCTGCTGCCGCTGCCCCGCATCCTGACCTTTATGCTGAACATGATCCTTGTGGGCGTGGCTGAGGAGCTGGTGTTCCGGGGCATCATTGCTCAGACCCTGCTGGAGCGCTACGGCACCGCCCGCGCCGGGGTGTGGAAGGCCTGTCTTGTGTCCGGCGTGCTGTTCGGCGCGGCGCACCTGAGCAACCTGCTCGGCTCGGCACCCTTTGGCGTGCTGATGCAGTGCGTATTTGCGGCTTCGCTGGGCGTGATGCTGGCCGCTATCTACTTCCGCACCGGCAATGTGTGGGTGACGGTATTCCTGCACAGCGCCATGGACATTGCCGCCATGCTCATCGGCGGGCTGTACGGCACCACCAGCGTGGCCGAGAGCGTGAGCGGCTACGATGCCTCGCGGCTGGTGTCGGTGGCGGTGTACCTGATCCCCACCGTGTTTCTGCTGCGCAAAAAGAAGCTGCCGGAGGTGCAGCTGTACTGGGGCGGCATTGTAAAAAATTAAGGCTTGCGGACAAAAATCTTCTTGCAATCTGCTGTGCAATCTGGTATACTGTATCTGTTACCGTGGCACGGGGCTGGGAGTATGCCCGCTTTTGGGAGAACCGTTTCCCGCCGCTGTGCTATAGGCAGATAAATTACTTGAAAGAGGTACTGTATTAT
>OHLH01001661.1_pt1 | contig 10317 bp, 6 predicted proteins | sample 1569061 | NCBI WGS metagenome assembly OHLH01 (sample SAMEA3879603, study PRJEB24766) | human gut metagenome | biome: human-associated habitat; feature: feces | place: USA | collected 1985/1987
ATGTGATCTGATAAGGGTTATTATTTTAAAATGAGATGAGGCATCCGTCCGGATGCCTCATTTTTCTTTTATCAAACGAATGATACCTATAATTAAATTTATGTATGGTTTTCTGCTGCAGCCGCGAAAACTAAAACAGACTGCCGGCAATATGTACCAGATAAGCTGCAAGCCAGGCGATTACACACTGACCGGCAACGACCACTGCAGCCCACTTACCGCCAAGCTCACGTTTGATCGATGCAACCGCTGCAACACAAGGTGTGTAAAGCAGGCAGAAAGCAAGAAGGGCTGCTGCTGAAAGTGGCGTCAGAACTGCCTGCAGGGAGGCGGTTGAGCCAAATAATATGGACAGCGTGGCAACAACACTTTCCTTTGCCATGAAGCCTGTGATCAGGGCTGTGGAAATACGCCAGTCACCAAATCCAAGCGGTGTAAAGACCGGTGCGATCAATCCTGCTACGGCGGCGAGAATACTGTTCTGGGAATCTGTCACAAGAAGCTGACTGACATTTTTAGCACCGGGAAGCCTGTAGTTTGGCAGTTCCATAACAAACGGAACGGCTTCTCCGTGAAACAGAGTAGAACGCAGAAGAAGTGCCATCAAAATACCGATGGCAATACCGCCAAAGTAAAGTGCAATCATAACAAGTGCACCATGTCCCGGGAAAAAAGCTGCAGCAAAAAAACTGTAGATCGGCAGCTTGGCGGAGCAGCTCATAAACGGTGTCAGAAGGATCGTCATTTTACGGTCCCGTTCGGACGGCAGGGTACGGCTTGCCATAACACCCGGAACCGTACAGCCGAAGCCGACCAGCATAGGAACAATGCTGCGGCCGGAAAGTCCAATCTTACGGAGCAGTTTATCCATAACAAAAGCAACTCTTGCCATGTAACCGCTGTCTTCCAGAATAGACAGGAAAAAGAATAATACAACAATTACAGGCAGAAAGCTCATAACACTTCCAACTCCGGCAAAGATACCATCAATTATCAGCGAGTGTACAACAGGGTTTAGGCCGTAAGCTGTAAGTGCAGAATCCGTAAAACTTGTGAGCTTATCAATACCGGCATTCATAATATTGGAAAGTGTACTCCCGATAGGGCCGAAAGTCAGGTAAAATATTATACCTAGAATAAATAGAAATGCAGGAATTGCAGTATATTTCCCTGTTAAGATTTTGTCTGCATTGACAGAAAGCTTATGCCCGATTGATTCTTCAGGTTTAGACACGAATTCCGCACAGAGTTTTTCAATAAAACTGAAACGCATATCTGCAAGCGCTTCTTCACTGTCCATACCAGTTTCTTCTTCTAATTCTTTAATGATATGATTACAGGTTTTTATTTCGTTTTCGTCAAGTCCGAGTGATTGTACAATTATTGCATCTTTTTCTGCAAGTTTTGTTGCTGCAAAACGTACAGGAATTCTTGCAGAATTTGCGTGGTCTTCTATTAAGTGAATAATTGAGTGAATACATCTGTGAACTGCTTCTTCACAAAAATCCACTCTTTCAGGTAATTCGTAGAATTTTGCAACATTAAGAGCATGTTCAACAAGTTCTTCAATACCCTGATTTTTTGCGGCAGAAATCGGGATTACAGGTACTCCAAGCTCTGCTTCCAAACCGTTTATATCTATGCTTCCTCCGCTTTCTGCAACTTCATCCATCATGTTTAAAGCAATTACCATAGGTATATTCAGTTCCAGAAGCTGCATTGTCAAAAATAAGTTTCTTTCAATATTTGCTGCATCAACAATATTTATTATTCCATCCGGTTTTTCGTGAAGTATAAAATCTCTTGTTACAATTTCTTCGCTACTGTATGGAGAGAGTGAATAAATCCCGGGAAGGTCTGTTATTATTACATTTTGATTTCCTTTTAAAATTCCTTCTTTTTTGTCCACTGTTACTCCGGGAAAATTTCCTACATGCTGGTTAGAACCGGTCAACTGGTTGAACAGTGTCGTCTTCCCACAGTTCTGATTACCTGCCAGGGCAAAAGTCAGCACTTCTCCCTCCGGCAGGGGGTGCTCATCTGCTTTGACATGATATTTGCCGCCCTCACCCAAGCCCGGATGCTGTACATCCTTCTTCATGTCTTTCTTATGATTGGTCGCATCTATATTATCTGGTTGTCTTGTATTCTCTATCTCTATCTTCTCTGCATCTGCCAGACGAAGCGTCAGTTCGTATCCATGTATCTGTAATTCCACCGGGTCTCCCATAGGTGCATACTTTACCATGGTTACATCTACTCCCGGTATCAGTCCCATATCCAGAAAATGCTGGCGTAATGCGCCTTCTCCACCTACAGTAACCACAGTCGCCATACTGCCGATTGGTAACTCTTTCAGCGTCATGCTGTGTCCTCCTCATATATCTTGTTGATAAATTTTCTCAAGAACAATCATAGTATATTTCGACAGTATTTTCAATTTATAATGCAAAAAATCCTGGAATTGTATAGAAAAAACAAATTTCAGGATTCTTTACATACTATTTTATTTTACTAAGCTGCTGCCTGACATGCCTTGCACAAGGACAAAAAATATTCATGCACCGCCGTAGAGTCTGTTACTTCAGGATGGAAGGAAATTCCAAGCTGCCTGCCGTACTGTACTGCTACAATATTACCATCTACTCTGGCTAATATCTCTACTCCATCGCCTGCACTCTCAATATAGGGAGCGCGGATGAAAGTCAAGGGAATTTCACCGATATGTGCAACCTCTGCTACAGTCTGGAAGCTTCCAAGCTGTCTGCCATAAGCATTGCGCTTTACCGTGACAGGCAATGTACCAAAGTGAACCGTATCATCCTCTGCAAGCTTACTTGCAAGCAAAATTAACCCTGCGCAAGTACCAAGTACCGGCATTCCCTGCGTAATCTTTTGCTGTAATGGTTCAAATAATCCAAGGTTCCGAAGCAGCTTACCCATGACGGTGCTTTCACCACCTGGGAGAATCAGACCGTCAAACTCCTGCTCCAGATCACGCTTCTGTCTGATTTCAAAGGCTTCATGCCCCAGTGCTTCTATCATTTTCTCGTGTTCAATAAAAGCACCCTGAACTGCTAAAACTCCAATTTTCATACTAAATCCCTCTATTCGCCATCAATAACTGAATCTCCTGCTCGTTGATTCCAACCATGGCTTCTCCCAGATCCTCGGAAAGCTCTGCCAGAAGCTTCGCATCCTGATAATTGGTTACTGCCTGTACAATGGCTGCTGCGCGCTTCTTTGGATCTCCTGACTTGAAGATACCGGAGCCTACAAAGACACCTTCTGCACCCAACTGCATCATCAATGCTGCATCTGCCGGTGTTGCTACGCCGCCTGCTGCGAAATTTACAACAGGAAGCTTGCCATGCTCATGTACATATGCTACAAGATCATAAGGAACCTGCAACTCCTTAGCAGCCTGGAACAGCTCATCCTCACGCATGGATGTCAGTCTTGCAATCTCCTGATTCATCTTTCTCATGTGGCGTACTGCCTGCACAACATCACCTGTTCCCGGCTCGCCCTTCGTACGGATCATGGATGCACCTTCATTGATTCTTCTAAGTGCCTCACCCAGGTCCTTCGCGCCACATACGAATGGAACCTTGAATTTGGTCTTGTCAATATGATATACATCATCTGCCGGAGACAGTACTTCACTCTCATCAATATAGTCAATCTCAATGGCTTCCAGAATCTGTGCTTCTGCGAAATGTCCGATACGGCACTTTGCCATAACAGGGATGGATACCGCTTCCTGAATACCCTTGATCATCTTGGGGTCACTCATTCTGGATACGCCACCTGCTGCTCTGATATCTGCCGGGATTCTCTCCAGTGCCATGACTGCACATGCACCTGCTTCCTGCGCAATCCTTGCCTGTTCGGGAGTGGTTACATCCATAATAACTCCACCCTTTAACATCTGTGCCAGTTCTTTATTCAGTTCATATCTATTATTTGCCATATTTATAACCATACCTTTCACAATCTGTAAACTTTGTGCCACGCACATTGTCCTCTATTCCTATCTGTTTACCTTGCTTAGTATACTAATTGCTATTATAATACGCAAAAACTGACACTTAATAAAGTGTCAGTTTTGTTTATTTTTATATGTACAGTTTTATCTATCTTCTTCTACGCTCTCTACCGCCATTTTCGTAGAATATGCGTTTTGCCTCATACATCTCTGTCTCTGCCTTTTTCACCAGCTCTTCCATCTGATCCAGATTCCTTGGTCTGCCGATGCTGATACCGATAGAGACATAATAGTCACTTGCCTGCAGCTTCTTTGCAATGGCTTCTGACTGTTTCGCTACATTCTCCATGTCTGCATCCAGTACAAATGCCACGAATTCATCACCACCTATACGGTAGCTGTGTGTATCTCCGAAGTAGTTTCTAATTGTCAGGGCAACTTCACGAAGCATTTCATCACCGGCTTCATGTCCCTGTGAATTGTTCAGCTCATGCAATCCATTCACATCACAGTATACACAAGCCAGAGATTCAAACTGCATATTAGGATAATCCAGTAAGTTCTTCTGATAACAGTTTCTGTTGAGAAGTCCGGTCAGGAGATCTACTGTACCCATTTCACGGATAATATTATAGGAACGGATATTATGATACAGCATGGAGAAACTTAACTTTACTGCCTCCAGAATGTGCGTATCCTTGCAATCAGGTCCCATGTTACAGGTTCCAAGTACACCAACAAGTCTGCCGGATACATCATTAACCGGTACTGCCATAAGGCTTGTTACCCCTTTATCTACCAGTAATTCATAGCTTGGTGGAGCTACTACCTTTAATTCCTCAATATTGGGCATGAATATACTGCCGCTTCCATCTTTAAAATAGAAATAATGCATAAAGAAATGTACCCGTTCCTTGGGAACTCTCAGCATCGGCTGTCCCGGATCATCTTTTATCCACTGGTACACTTCCTCCATTCCATTCTCTCCCAGTATCTTAAAGAATACATATTGTGAATCTGTCATCTGACCGATCAATTCCAGTGCAAGTTCAATGTTTTTCTGATTCTGATGTGCTTCAAATAACAGTTCCTGTACTCTTCCTGTAAAGCTCATCAGCTCAATTCTTCTCTGTTTCTCATAATTACGTACTCTTGTATCCCGGAACATCCACATCAGATATACGATAAAGCACAGACATTCAAAGCCAACCAGCAGGAAAAGAAGTGTTCTGACCTCTCCAACATTTCCAAGCACTGCACTCTCCGGTACAGAAATAGCCAGCTCCCAGTTATTGACCTTACATGGCATATAGCAGAAATACAGATTCTCGGAGCTATCTGGCATATCAAATACAGCATACCCTTTTTTGCCCCGCATGAGCTGTCTTGCGAGCTCATCCATACTGCTTCTCTCTACAATATAGATATCTGCCCTCACTCCGTAAAGATTTATATTCCATACACTCTGAAGCTCGTCCAAATCTATCACGCCACGCAGGATTCCTGTTACTTCTCCATCTTTTACAATAGGAACCACACTGAGAAGAACGCGCTTATCAGAATCCAGGAGATCTGTACTCACTTCTGTCAGGTAAGCACCTTTTTTGGCTTCTTTGGCAAAATCCATGCTGTCCTCAACACTGATTATAGTCCCATCCTGTAATATCAGCGTATTATCCGGCAGAAGTATCTCCAGCCCTGACACCATACCACACTGTCTGTAATTGCTGACAATATTCATAACAATCTCATCATTGAGATTATCATACCCTGCAAATATTCCTGCCAGACTCTCCAATTGTTCCTTATCATAATTAATCAGTCTTGCAATGTCCTGATTAAGCTGATCTCCTGTCTGAAATAAAGTAGTATAACAATTCTGCTCTTCTGCTATATTAATCCTAAATACCGCAACCAATGTTGCTGCAGCAATCAGAACGATAATCCCCAATGTAAACAACAAATTTTTTCGTTGAAACAGGTTTTCTAATTTTTTCATGCATTTTCCTTTCTACTATATGTATATTATTAATTGTACAAATTTTTTATTTATATTATATATACTTTTGTCAGAAAGTACAACATTCCAGAGGTTATTTTCAGAATTATGCTGTTTTTATTATGAATGTCTTATATGCTCGTTTTTTACATACTTTTTCTTTTTTTTGCATTGAATCTATGTTGTTTTTGTTATAGGATTAGCATAGTAACATAAAGTACTACTGAATGGGGAGAGGATTACACTTATGAACAGAATGTATGTTGCGGATGAGAACCGCTACGAAACTATGAAATATCACCGTTGTGGGAACAGTGGTCTGATGCTGCCTGCTGTTTCACTTGGTCTATGGCACAATTTTGGCAGCAATGGTAATTATGATAATATGCTGGATATGTGTTTCACAGCTTTTGATCAGGGAATTACACATTTTGACCTTGCTAATAATTATGGACCGGTCCCCGGTGCTGCCGAGGAGAACTTTGGCCGCATCTTAAAGGATGGGCTTGGCAATTACCGTGATGAACTGGTCATCTCTACCAAAGCCGGTTATGACATGTGGAAGGGTCCTTATGGCAACTGGGGTTCCCGCAAGTACCTGATTGCCAGCCTTGACCAAAGCTTACAGCGCATGGGACTTGACTATGTAGATATCTTCTACCATCACAGACCGGACCCTGAGACTCCGTTAGAAGAGACTATGCTGGCATTGGATTCCATTGTCAAAAGTGGTAAGGCGCTCTATGTCGGTATCTCCAACTATAACAAAGCGCAGACACAGGAAGCTGTGAAGATTCTTCGTGAATTGAAGACACCTTTTATTATCAATCAGCGCAAATATTCCATGTTTGAACGTAATATTGAAGAAGATGGTCTGAAATCCTATGCAGCCCAAAACGGCATTGGCATCATTGCCTTTTGTCCACTGGCACAGGGTCTTCTGACAAAAAAGTATCTGCACGGTATTCCAGAAGACAGCCGTATTCGTACTGATGGCCGTTTCCTACATGAAGATGCTCTGTCTGAATCCAGACTGGCTCAGATCCGTGCATTGAATAACATCGCCGAGAATCGTGGTCAGACTCTGGCACAGATGGCTCTTTCCTGGGTATTACGTGACGGAGAGGTGACTTCTGTATTAATCGGTGCTTCCAGAGCTTCCCAGATTACAGAAAATACAAAGATCGTAGAAGCTTCTGCATTTACATCTGATGAATTAAGCGCTATCGAGGCTGTCTTAAATGCCTGACAGATAAGAACTTATGGAAAAGGCGTCTGTAGTATTATTGCAGACGCCTTTTCTTTATTATATGTTATTATACGATTTTCTACTCTTTTGTCAGTTGAATTACTTTCAACTCTGCTTCATTCATCCTGCGTTCTTCCAGTTCCAGAGAACTCTTCATTTCTTCATAAGCACGTTTTACATCCAGATAATTCTGATGTTCCTGGCTGTTATTCCATTGCCAGAATCTCCAGTTATTCTTCTTATACTGTTTGTAGCGTGACTGAGCTGTCTCATAAGCATATAATGCACGTTCATAGTTCCATTTCTTCTCACCCACAACAGACTGTGCAAAATCAAATTCGTACTTTGCAGCGATCAGTTCAATATCCTCTTTCCGGCTGTTGTTCTCCATGCGTTCATTCTCCCTTTACCTGTATATCACTATTATCCCTTTATCTGTATACTTTCATACCCTAGAACATAATAGTACTTTGGTACTTTATTGTCAACTGACATCCTTAGGCAAAAAAGAGCATCCTAAAAGGACACTCTTTTCTGTGAAAGTATTTATTTGGCAATCAATACCATAATATCTGTCATCTGATTGGTCTGCAAAGCTACATTGCCAATCTCATTGACTGTTGTAATACTGCTCAGTACATATTCCCCTGTAATCAGGTCTCTACTGAACAGATATGCAATCTGGCCATTATATGCACCTACATTCATGTGAATGCCAATTGCATAAGGAAGCACCTGCGTATGATATGGCTTAAAGTGGAAGGTTATAAATCCTTCTGCGAAATTAGGAACTGCTTCCAATGCGGAGCCTAATTCCAGTGTATCTGCCTTATCATCTATTCCTGATGCATCAATTGTATAGCCAATGCCATTTCCAAGATGTGTCATCAGATACAGGTTATGTCCATAATATTTCTGTAAAAGCTCAGCCTTTAAGCGTGCTTTCTGATCTACCTGTACATTCACATATGGAAGTCCACCGTCTGTTACAGTCTCTGCAAGTGGTGTGCTCTGGTCAGGAATTGCAACCCAGTTATTAGATGCCACGGTTGTGGTGCCTGCTGAACTGCTGCTGTTGTCAGAAGAACTGTTGCTGTCGGAAGAATCACTGCTTCCTGTAGAACCGCTTTCTGTTGTTCCACTTCCTGTATTGTCATCCGTCTTGCTGTCGTCCTTATTATCATTATCCTTGTTAGTATCATCCTTCTTATCATCATCGGATGCATCAACTTTGATTGTACGGACAATAATGGCATCCAGTCTGGATGTAGCACCGGAAGTAAATTCACAAGTCAGCTGTCCATCTGTTACTGTAACTTCAACGCTCTTAACAGTATAAGCACCTGCTGCATTGCTTACGCTTACTCCTGTTCCTTCAATCGTAGCTTTTACAGTACTCTTGTATGCAGAACCACCTACAATATCTACCTGATATGTTCCATTTGGTACATCAACAGCAAATGTCTGTCCATCAGGGATTGCAAAGTCTGTGTATACAGCCTTAGGAAGTACTCCTGCCTGTGTATAATCTTCTTCTCTACCCTGAATAGAAGCTGTTGCATCCAGGAATCCATAGCCTTTTTCTTCCGTATAATTGATACCAAGCTGCTCTGCTGTCTTCGTACCGCCCTTACCATTTACAGTAATGGTTGTATATCCGTCTGCTGCTGTTGCATCCTTAATACCAAAGTCAAATGCTGCTGTAATCTTGTATGCTACTGTGATTTCTGCCTCTACTGCCTCATCAAAGCCATCAATTGTACCTGTAATCTTATAAGTACCAATTGTTTCTGTATCAATTGCCGCTACTTCTTTGGCATTCCATGTAACTACACTGTTGCCAGTCTTCTTGTCAGCGTAGATTGCTTCTACTGTTACAGGAAGCTGTGCTGCTACATCTGTAGACTGATATACTACTTCTGCATATGTAGTCGGTACTGATGTAATATAAGTATCTACAATATGTACAACTACCTGTACTTCATCTTCTGTGCCTTCTACTGTACCTTTTACAGTATAGTCTGCAATCTTGGTAATATCCAGCTTGCTGGTATCCCATGTTACCTTCTTCTGCTCTTTTGTAGTATTGGTATAAGTTACTGACACTGTTTCAGGAAGTGTTACTTCTACACCTACTACAGATGTGATGTCTTCAATTGCTGCGTATCCGATTACTTCATTGGCTACTACAGTTACCTTAATTGTAAGTGCATCCTCATAGCCCTTAATCGTACCATATACTGTATAAGTTCCTGTCTTATTGATATCAAGTTCTGTTACATCCCATGTGATGTCTGCCTGAATCTCATCCCCGTCAAGTGTCTTAACTGTTACTGTTGCAGGAAGCAGGCTTGCTGCTGTCTGTCCATCTTCAAGTGGTGTTCCCTCTACGATTGTTACATCGTCCAGCTTACCTACTGAAGCAATGGCAACTGCTGTCTCTACTTCAAGTGCTCTTGACATAAAGGATGTTTTACCATCTACGATAGCTGCGATCTTGTAAGAATATGTCTTACCTGCATCTACAGTCTTATCTGTATATACTGTTGTATCTTCTGTGTCTTCCTCATCATTTTTATCCTGCGCTGCTGCCCATTCGTCATAGTTCACATCTTTGATGGTAAGACCTGTAAAGTAATTGCCTGGATATCCGTTTTTACTTGGTGTATTCACAATGTTCAGAACACCGTCAGTAACCTCAACGGTTTTGGTTTCATATGTAGCCTGCTTGTCACTATTGCCACGCCTTACATCTGCGAATTCTACATCTTCTGCTGTTACCTTATTGTATACATTTCCTGAACCATTATATATATAATATGTTACTTCATATGTACCATTCGGCACATCCACGTCAAATTCTACTGATGTATTTGCTTTCCATCCTAATACGCAATCATTATAGACATCTGCAAGTTCATCTTCATCCGTAAATGCTGAGTAACTCTTATTATCATTAATGGAAGTATCTGTAAATCCATAGCCAAGGCTCTTGCTGTACTTAGTATCAGCCAATACCTGTGTCCATCCCTCTGCTACATTCCCTGCACCGAAGTCGAACTTCAGATATACAGGCTCCTC
>OHLH01001662.1_pt1 | contig 10305 bp, 9 predicted proteins | sample 1569061 | NCBI WGS metagenome assembly OHLH01 (sample SAMEA3879603, study PRJEB24766) | human gut metagenome | biome: human-associated habitat; feature: feces | place: USA | collected 1985/1987
TGACATGCATAATCTGGACTCCAATTGCCACAATGTGGTCTTCCGTGAAAAACAGATGGTAGAGACCGCTGGCACCAAAATAGTAGATCGCAACCAGACAGACAGCGATGACAGCACCGATGAGACGACAGGTGCGGCCGTATTCTTTAGCAAGATCCGGATCGCCGGAACCTAAGCTTCGTCCGATCAGAGCAACTGCCGTTGCCTGCAGACCGTCGCCAAACGCAAAGGAGAGTGCCATAATGTTCATACCGACCTGATGCGCCGCCATAGCATCCGTCCCCTGATCGGCAGCCATAATAGCGGTTAACATAAAACCGATCCGCATTAATACCTGTTCGAAAAAGACACTGTAAGCAACTTTGATCAGATTGAGAAAAGCAGACAAAGTCGGGCGGATATGCTGCTCTAATATATATGGAATACTTAAAAAACTTTCTTTTTTGAAAATGGAAGCAACACTCATAATACAGGCAACTACGGTCCCGGATATAGTTGCGAGTGCGGCACCGCGGATGCCAAGGGCAGGAAAACCAAAGCGTCCGTTGATTAGCAGATAATTTAAAAGGATATTGATTGTGTTGGAGGTCACGTTGGTACGCATGGTGATCTTTGTGTTCCCGGCACCGCGCTGGGCAGCGTTAATCCCCATCTGGATGCAGTTGAAGATCATACCGCCCATAATAATGCGGAAATATACCACAGCATCATTGTGTGTGTCTGCCGTAGAACCGCAAAGGCCGATGATTGCACTGGCAAAAAACACGAATGCAATACTTGAGATGATAGCTGCGATCACAATAAAAAAGATAGCGGTAAGCAGGATCTCATTTGCAGAGTCCTGCTTCTTTTCACCTCTTCTTCGGGCAACTAAGGCTGAGATTGCAACATTTAAGGCAAAAAACAGGGCAAGTCCTAACAGTTTTGGCTGTGTGGTAAGCCCAACTGCCGCCACGGCATAGGAGCCGAGCGAGCTGACCATTAAGGAGTCGATCAGTCCGGCAAAAGCCACGAAAAAGGATTCGACAATGGCTGGCCATGCCATATCAATGGTGATTTTTAAGGTCTCTTTGTGATAGTTTTCTTTTACAAGTTGTTTTTTTAACAGGTTCATTTTTTTCTCCATTTATGAAAAAATAAATAATATTTACAGATAAAAGCACAGGTAGTCATACGCATTCACAACTGCACATTATAGCATGTTTTATGTAATCAGAAAAGACTGCGTTTTTTTAATCTGTGGCTGGAATCTTTCGTTACTGCTCACTCCTGAATCACTTTCTTATGCGGGAGTTTGACAGTTGAATATCAAGAAAAGTACTTGCAGGTCTTATAAAACCTGCATTTTTTATGTCAATTTTTATGTTTTATATGCTGTTATTTTATGTTATTGTGTGTTATAATAAGCATTGGAGTGGTGCTTATGAATCTACATATAACAAAATCCAAAAATGCAGAATCCTTTTATATTGCAAAATCTTATACCAAAGCCAATGGCAAAACATCCTCTGTCATTGTCCGTAAACTCGGCACTTTGAACCAGCTCATTGTCGAACATGGACCAACCAGGGACGACGTTCTTGCATGGGCAAAAAATGAAGTTAAGCTTGAAACCGAAAAATATAAAAAAGATCAGCAGACAAAAGCTGTCCAGATAACCTTCCATTCTGATCATAAGTTAGATTATGGCCAGCAGGTTCTCTACCGTGGCGGTTATCTTTTCCCACAGACTTTTTATTACCGCCTCAAGCTTGATAATATCTGCCGGAAACTCCGCGATAAATATAAATTTAAGTATGATATCAACGCGATCCTATCTGATCTCATCTATGTCAGGATCTTAGAACCTGCCAGTAAACGGTCTTCCTATAAAACAGCTTCTGAATTTCTGGAAAAACCATCCTACCAGCTGCATGACATCTACCGGGCACTCGACGTTCTTGGAAATGAATGTGATTTTATCCAGTCGGAAGTTTATAAAAACAGTCATCTTCTCGGAAAGCGAAACGATACTATCCTGTATTATGACTGTACAAACTATTTCTTTGAGATTGAGCAGGAAGATGGGGACAGAAAATACGGCAAAGGCAAAGAACACCGTCCTAACCCGATCATCCAGATGGGGATGTTTATGGACGGTGATGGGATACCTCTTGCTTTTTCACTTTTCCCCGGAAACGCAAATGAACAGACTTCCCTGAAACCGCTGGAAGGAAAAGTCCTCCAGGACTTTGGCTGTACAAAATTTATTTACTGCAGTGATGCCGGACTTGGTTCCGAAGCCATCAAAAAGATAAACCATGCCGGTGAACGTGCTTTTATTGTCACCCAGTCCATTAAAAAGCTGAATAAAGATGATAAAAAATGGGCTCTGGACAAGACCGGCTTCAAACGCGTATCAGATGATATGCCTGTTGAACTTTCAGAAATCCCGGAAGACGATAACGGATTGTATTATAAGGATGAGCCTTATACACCCCACACGCTGCACCAGCGTCTGATCGTAACCTATTCGCCTAAATTTGCAAGATATCAAAAAACAATACGTGATCTTCAGGTTGAACGTGCCAAAAAAATGCTGCAGTCAGGAAACATAAAAAAAGAACGGAGAAATCCAAACGATCCGGCACGTTTCATAGGAAAGACAGCCGTAACGGAAGACGGTGAAGCCGCAGACATCCGCCATTATCTGGACACAGACAAAATCGAAGATGAAGCACTTTATGATGGAATGTATGCAGTTACTACTGATCTGTTGGATGATGATGTAAAAGACATCCTAAAAGTCAGTGAAGGGCGTTGGGAAATTGAAGAATGTTTCCGCATCATGAAAACGGATTTTGAAGCAAGACCTGTATTTGTCCATGCTGACGCACGCATAAGAGCACATTTTCTCATCTGTTTTCTTTCCCTGGTGATATACCGGTATCTTGAAAAAGATCTGGGACAGGATTTTACCTGCGAGATGATCCTGGATAAGTTGAAGTCCATGAATTTCGCAAATATACAGGATCAGGGATTTATCCCACTTTATACACGCGATAGACTGACAGATTCCTTACATAAGATCTGTGGTTTTGATACAGATTTCAAATTTATCACCAAAAGCCAGATGAAAACCATCCAGAAAAAAAGTAAAGGAAGGGAATAAAATACTATAGTTTAAAACAACAGTCAAAATCGCTACAACGCCTATATTTTCTGGCGTTGCAGCGATTTTATTTTTTGAAACTGTCAAAAACAGGATTATATAACCGATACGGAGATGAGGCAGTATTTTATGGCTTTGTTTGACGATTATGAAAAGAGTGTCGATCCGCTTAATTGGGTGGTTCATCGTCCTGCAGAATTTCAATTTGATACTTTAACTTTAGTTGAACTTCCGAAAAAAGGTCTATTAACATTAATAAATTACTTGATTGCTGAATAGGGAGGCGGAGAGAATGATTATCAAAGAAATAGAGATTGGGCAGTTTAGGGCATTTGAAAATGTTTCGTTTGGGCTTGGAAAATATATTACTGCTATTTCAGGGCGTAACGCTACTCAAAAAACAACTGTGTTGGGAATGTTAGGTCAGCCATTTACAATTTCTAAGGGACATGCAATGTATGGATGTAAAACGATTGATGGCTACAATTTTCGCTCGCAGTTTAAAGAGAAATTTAAAATTTCTCCGGAACATGATATTATAGGTCAGCATAAGTGGAAATTAAACTTGCATCAGGGTGTACATAGTAAAGAGTATTATTCGGTTGAAAGTATAGCTAGAAGACAGGGCGATAGAGAACCGACCTTGAGATTCTGGAATTCTGAAAGTAGAGCAAGTGGAGCTGGTTATATACAACTTCCTGTCTATTTTTTGAGTTTAAGTAGATTATTTCCTATAGGAGAATCAGGAAAAACTAATGAAGTCCCAATTGATTTAACTGAAGAAGAATTGAAATATTGTGTCAAAAATTATCGTCAAATATTATCCATTCAAAGTATGGGTGAAGAGGCTACGGTCGGATTAGAAAAAGGAACTGCATCCAGAACCTTTGCTGGAATTAGTGATGATGTTCATGATATTTTTTCTAACTCTGCAGGGGAAGGTAATATTACACGTATTTTATTGGCAATATTATCATTTAAGCGATTGAAAGAACAGTATGGGAGAACATACAAAGGAGGTTTATTGCTTATTGATGAGTTGGATGCAACATTGTATGGGTTTTCGCAAATGAAATTGGTAGAGTATTTGTTGGAAGCGGCAAAGGAGTTCAAAATACAAATTGTATTTACTACACATTCTCCAATTATACTAAAATGCGTGAACAAACTACAGCGAAAGGAATTTCAGGAAAAGGGTATTGAATTACCAGTTTATGCGTATAATAGTTCTGTAGTATATTTAGAACCTCAGTATGACAGGGTGGGAACAAGAACTATTATGCCGAAGAACATAATGTCTAGTAGTGAACTTAATAGGATCTTAAATGATATTAACTTGGTAGCTCCTGGTGGAGGGAATAAAGTTAATATTTATTGTGAAGATAAGAAAGCGATTGATTTTCTGCGTTATATTTTGTCAAATTCTCAACATGTTAACTTGGATTTGTATATGGATTTTATTGATATTAATTTGGGATGGACAAATTATATTCAATTGTATGAAAAGAAAGTTCCAGAATTTAGAAATAATGTTATAGTTTTGGATGGAGATGTGCCGCAGAAAAGAGAATATAGAAATAAGTCGCGTTTAGTTGAAGAATCTGGTAATATACTGATTTTACCTTTGGTTATAGAAAAGGACTTATTTGTACTGTTAAAAGACTATGAATGTTTTGGGGAGTTTAGTCAAAATTATTCTCATGTATCTGCATTGACATATGATATTTGTTTTAGTGAGTGGCCATTAGATGCGACTCAATATAATACAAATGATTTTAAAAATTGGTTCAAGCATATAGAAGGCGTGCTAGGGAATCAAAATATTTTATTCCAATACTGGTGTGATAAAAATGCAGATAAAGTTGCAGCATTTATAGAGGATTTCATTCCGAAGTTTAATGTGTTAGCTGAACAAAAGGATGCAGATGGATTACCACCAATAATTGCAGCAGAAAGTGAATTGGTAGAAGATAGCGAAGATTAATGAGCTTTCATGCATTTGAAAGTTATTACAGATGAATGATTAATATACTAAACGGATGACCGAGAAGATCATACATCTAGTATATTGCGTGTGTTATTAAAATGCCTCCAACCCATCCTCCGCATCCACCCATGCCTGCATCTCGCCATCCAGTGCAAGCCGGGCATATTCCAGTGGATTATCAATCGCCAGAAAATTCAGACAACTTTGGGAATTAGGAGTAGTCCGTATCCCAGATTCAGCCTGATTGCAATCAATCCGGAGGATGTAGCCGTTATAGTGGTTAAAGTCGATGCTGTTGTGCATCGGGGGATATTCTGCGTGTATCAATTTCATTGTTATCAGTCCTTTCGTTTGAATTGGAGGTAAAAAGCCCATGGGCTTATTTTGGACTTGAAAAACTTTCGAAATAAAAGTAATAATCACAAAATGTACTATTATATAAAACAAAACATTATCAGAAATATTCAGAACAATACAAGTTGTGATATTAACAGTTGAGTTGCTACAATCATCGAGTAATTTATAATTCATGACAATAGAATGCTCACGAAGTGTGCATTTTATTGTTTAGCAGGTTTTGGATTATATTCCGCAATCCTTGAGTAATCAGGGGTTGCGGTTTCTTTATGTGAAAGCATTTTATTCAGAAAAAAATATGTTCTAATATCTAAAAAAGCGTAAAGGTCAAACCACTCGCCTTTCACCCGGTCTATTTTTAGTGCATACTTGAGAAAAACAATAGATTTTTTCAAGGGAGGACTAAAAACTATGGATCAGTGTACTCATGAAGTTCGTGCAGAGTACTGGAAAAAGATCATTCAGGCCTATGGTCAAAGACCAGCAGGCCAGTCAGCCAAAAGCTGGATGGATGAGAATGGCATCTGCGAACAAAGCTATTATCACTGGCAACGGCGGTTCCGGAAACAAGCGTACGAAGGAATGAAGGAAAGCGCTTCAGTTCCTGCCGTGGCAGAAAAAACAGAACTGACTTTTGTTGAAATTCCATGCCACACTTCTGAGGGAACAAATACATACATGGTTTCCGACAAACCTGTTGCAACGATAAGGACGACAACGTTACAGATTGATATTTCCAATGAAATCCCGGATGCTCTTCTGACCCGGATTATCCGGGAGGTGTCCCATGCTTGAAGATGCTGCTGGTATTCGCCGTGTCGTTCTTGTCTGTGGCACGGTTGATCTGAGAAAAGGCATTGACGGGCTGGCAACGATCATAGGTGATAAGTATGGTCAAAATCCATTCGAAAAGAGAACACTTTTTTTGTTTTGCGGAAAGCGTTCTGATCGGTGCAAAGGACTCCTGTGGATGGGAACCGGATTTTTGCTTCTGTATAAACGCTTTGAGGCAGGACGGTTATCCTGGACAAGGAATACCCAGGAAGCAGCGGACCTGACCGAAGAACAGTACAAGTATCTTATGATGGGTTTAAATCCCCTGGATCCCAAAATCAAAGATGTCGATCCGAAAAATATCTATTGAAACGTTTGTGCAAAACAGAGAAAATATATTTTCTGTTTTGGTACTGAAAAGAACTGCTGTCGCTTACAATGGATGACCGGATCAGGACAATCCGTTCGCCTGATATCAGGCAGGAATGATGCAGTTGCACTTTGAAAACCCTATATTTTCAAAGGATGATATAAGGATTTTGATGCCTTCCGTAACAGGAAAAAATGACGGACCCTGCCGCAATGCTGATTAGCATTTGCCACAGATTTCTGTTATACTTCTCCTATGAAGAAAGGCGGATATCATGTGTAAAAAATTCACTCCAGACGAACTGTCATGAAACCAAGAACGATGTCATCTGCCAGATGCAGGATCGGCTTGACCGATTGGAACAGAACTATGAAAACCTCGTAGAGCAGATTCGACTGGCAGAACAGCAGCGTTTTGGCCGGCAGACAGAAAAGCTGGATGATATCACTGGACAACTTTCTTTTTTTAATGAGGCGGAAGCGAATTATGATGAAACAGCTACGGAGCCAACTGTGGAAGAGGTCATTGATTCATCCAGAAAGATGCCGCGAAAGCCTAAGAAAAAAGGTCAGCGTGAAGAAGACCTGAGGGATTTTCCGCAGGAAGTAATCCCTCATGATATACCGGAACAGGAATTGAATGAAGCTTTCGGTGAAGGAAACTGGAAAAGTATGCCGGATGAGATTTTCTGGCAGCTTCGTTTCGAACCGGCCAAATGTACTGCGGAAAAACATGTCATAAAAGTGTATGTTGGAACAGATGGTGCGCATCAGGATGAATTTCTACGCGGTGATCATCCGGAAACGATGTTCAAGGGAAGTATTGCAACTCCTTCTCTCGAAGCCGCAATCATCAATGCCAAGTATGTAAACAGCAATCCGCTTGACCGTATTTCCAGAGACTTCCAGGCAAACGGTCTGAATCTGTCCAAACAGACGATGTCAAACTGGACGGTGTGGACGGCTGAACGCTATTTATCGCCAGTGTGTGATCTCATGAGAAAGCGTCAGCTGGAAGCACACGTAAATCAGAGTGATGAAACACCTGTGGATGTAATCCATGATGGCAGACCTGCAGGCAGTAAAAGCTATATGTGGGTTCACATCACTGGAGAGTTAAGTCCGGTGCCGCCGATCATTGTGTATGAATACCAGAAGACGCGTCACAGCGATCATCCGAAAGCGTACTATAAGGACTTTGACGGTGTTCTTATGACCGATGGTCTGGAACAGTATCATAAGCTGGAGCGGGATCTGCCCAGTGTAAAAAATGCGAACTGCATGGCTCACGCAAGACGTCACTTTGCAAATGCAATCAAGGTGATTGGGAAAAGCAATCCTAAAGAAGTCGAGTCATCCGTTGCGTATAAAGCACTTGTACGAATCGGAGCTATTTATGATCTGGAAGGAGCTTTGAAGGAGCTGACTCCAGAAGAACACTTAAACGAGCGGCAGGCTTCTATCAAACCTCTGGTCGAAGAATTCTTTTCCTGGCTCCGAAAGATACAGGCAGACCAGTCAGTGCTTCCAAAGAGCGAAACCGCCAAAGGCATCAACTATTGCCTGAATCAGGAAGAATACCTGAAGGTGTTCCTGTCAGACGGAGAAGTGCCGATTGATAACCTGGCGAGTGAACGTGCGCTGAGGACTTTCACGATTGACCGTAAAAACTGGATGACCATCAATACGGTACGTGGAACTGATGCCAGCGCAAGCATCTACAGCGTTACGGAGACTGCCCGGGCAAATGGTCTGATTGTCTACTACTACATGAAGCATTTGTTGACAGAGCTGACGCAGGTTGTTCGTGCCGATGGAAGCATAGATGAAAAAGATTTGGGAATACTCATGCCGTGGTCAAAAGCCCTTCCGGCTGAGTGTTGCAAGCGCCGCAAATAAGCGGCGCTGTATTTGGCGTGGAGCGAAGGATTTGACCTTTACAAAAAAGCAAACCTGATAAATAAGTAGGTTTGCTTTTTTTGTGTCAATTTTTCAGAAATTTGCCCGATATAATAGATAACAAGTAAAAGCAAACGGATTTGCAATAACCGTATCGTGATATGGGAGGGAATGACATGGCAGTCAACACAGATTCAATCGTATCTAATCTTTACAGCACTTACAGTTCACAGTCCAAGACTGGAAAAACAAATAAGGAAAATGCGACAGGTACAGAAAACTCCAAAGTTTCCAAGACAAACGGAAATTATGGTAAGACCATCGGAAATGCGAAGCTTTCTGAAGAAGGAGCAAAGTATTATCAGGAATTAAAGAAAAAGTATTCCAATATGGACTTTATTCTGGTGAGCAAAGACCAGAAAGCCAATGCACAGGCAAATGCAGCATCCTATGCAAATGGAAACAAAATGGTCGTTTTGATTGATGAAGAAAAAATCGAGCGGATGGCGACAGATGAAAATTATAGAAAACAGTACGAGGGCATTATTAAAAATGCAGCGTCCGGTTTATCACAGTTAAAATCCCAGATTGAATCATCCGGTCAGAGTCAGAACGTTGTAGGCTACGGAATGAAGGTTAATGATGGAGGAACAGCAACATTTTTTGCAGTTCTGAAGAAATCTTCTGCGGATCAGAAAGCGCGTATCGAGAAAAAAGCAGTCGAGAAGAAAGAAGCAAAGAAGGCAGAGGAAAAGAAAGCTGAGAAGAAGGAAAAGCAGGACAAGTTAAAGGAAGCACAGCAAACGTCAGATGATGACGATACCATTACGATTTCGGCAGGTTCGATTGAGGAACTGATCAAGAAAATCAATGATTATACGTTTTCCATGAAGAGCGACAATGTTCAGACAGAAGCAGAATTGCAGGTCGGACAGCATATTGATTTCCGTGGATAAAAAAGTTTGTATAGTGTACAAAAGGGCTTTCGGAAATACCGGAAGTCTTTTTTATGTACCGGGAAACTTGGTTCCCATTACAAAAAAACGTTCAGTGGGGATGCACGATATTCGATTCGCACACAGAAATGATTTATGGTATAATGTGCGTAAGCAATGAGCAGTGCCATAGACAGAGAAAATAGTTTGTGACTGCTTGCAGGCAAGAAACTATTTTCTTTGTCTATGATAGGGCGAATGCCCGTCAGCCAGGAAAATCTTTGATTTTTCTGGCATGCACTGCAACCTAAAACAAAAAAGGAGCAGAGATAACACAATAATTGTCTCCAGACGAAAATATGAAATCAAATTTAATTAAAGACACAACAAAAGAGGAACGGATCGCACTGATCAAGGCATGGATTCCGGATGATGATGGTTTACAGGACTGCGACATGGATCTCTGGGATATCTATGCAGATTATATTAATGGAAAACGTGAAATTGCAGAGATCAATGCGCAGATGACAGGTACATTTTATACAGAAGAAGATCTAAATCATTGAGAAAACGCAGATACTATAAGATATACCAAAAGCTTACATGGAGATGACCGAATCATGCAGTATACACCGAGAGATATTTTAAATTATGTTTATGAAAAAGAGTTAGACACGCAGTTTCTTCTTGCAACGGCAAATCATGTGCAGGATTTTTCCATTGGAGAGATTACGGATAAGAAGATTGAAAAACGTGGGGAAGATTTTTATCTTGTTTCAAAGTCTTATCATTTGGATATAAAAATTACAGACGATGAGGTCCTGACCGCAGCT
>OHLH01001675.1_pt1 | contig 10255 bp, 9 predicted proteins | sample 1569061 | NCBI WGS metagenome assembly OHLH01 (sample SAMEA3879603, study PRJEB24766) | human gut metagenome | biome: human-associated habitat; feature: feces | place: USA | collected 1985/1987
ATACTGACGGAAATATCGTGGTTGATGAATCCCACCCGGACTGGTGGCAGGATAAGAAAAATCCAGACCGTCATGGAATCCGTATTCCGGTACTTGATGAAAACGGAGTACAGAAAGTCGGGGCAAGAAACAGAAAACAATGGAAAAGGGTTCTGACTGACGCTACCGGCTGGAACAATCCAAAGAATTGTGAGTTATGGCGAAGCGAATGGGCAAAGATGTGTAACCGGCATTTATCCATAGACAATCTGATTGACCACCGCTCTTATGAAAGACAGGGCAAATTGAAAGTCCCTACGATTCATGAGGGTGCAGATGCAAGGAAGATTGAGGAAAAATATCTCACCGGGCAGATAAGGAAAGGTTCATGGAAGGTCGAGGAAAACCAGATGATAAAAAAACAAAATGCACTGCTGCAAAAGGTAATTGCAACCTTTGGTAAGGTATCCGGTGCATTGTCGATGTGGAGGGAGTGGTTGAATGACATTAGAAGAAAGCAAAGAAGTAATTCCCATGATGGAAGCAATGATTACACAGATAGAGGAACAGCAGAATATCATGGCAGAGATGCTTCAGGAGATACAGGAAAAGGACGAGAAGCTGATGTGCTTTCAGGAGCAGGAAGAACGATTGCAGCAATTAGAGAAAGAATTGTCAGAGCTGCTACAAATCTTACCGGATACAGAAGAACTGTTGATGCTTCTGGAAGAAAAGACAGACCAGATACAGAAACTCACAGACGAAAATCAGCAATGGCAGGAATTGGCACAGAAATTAAACAGCGAGAACCGGCTATTGCAGAAACAGAACAGCGAATTACTGAACTTGAACAGCAATTAGAGAAAGGAAGGTTGATTGATGAACGAATTAAGAAACTCAAAGAGCGACGATCAACTGGAAGAGTTGCTTCTGCTGACAGAGCAGATGCAGGAAGAACTCGACCAGAAAGACCGGACTATCAGGGAACTGAAAGTGCAGCTCGACGAATCGCTGACCTTGAACGAGAAGTTAAACAGCGAGAACAAAACAGAGAACATTCAAGCCTTAAAGAACGACTTGAGGAAAACAAAAGAATTGTTGCAGAGCGAGAAAGAGAAAACACACACCGTCCAAGCCATGATAGAGGAATGTCGAGATAAGCAGAGACAGGCAGAACAGGAACGGGATTATGCACTCTCCCATCAGAAAAAAGTAGAGATACCGGTTGAAAAGCCGGTACTCTATCAAAAGTGCGGGAATTGTAAACAGACAGCTTATCTGAAAGCTAAGGAAAAGTATGATATGCAGAGGGAAAAACTGGCAGGCAGATATAAAACAAAAACAGCCATGTATGAAGCATTGATGTTTCTGCTGATATGGTATTCCGTATCAACTACTCTTTTTCAGATGATACGGTCAAAAATATTTATTTCTGATTGCGTGGTATTCTTTGATACAATCGCAACTTTCACACAGACCATTGCTGGCTGGGTTGTACTGGCAGGAAAGAACGTGGCACAGATTAGTGATGGAATATCCAATCCTGTCGTTGCTGGAATTATAAACTGGCTGATAAGAATATTGATTTGCGGTGGATGTCTGGTGGGTGTGGGAATACTTTTGGCATTCATCGAAATAAAGATTGCAGGGCTATATAAGAAATACTGTTGGGATATGATTACCATAATGGTGATACTTGTAAGTATGGCAATAGCTATCTACTTTGGGGATTGGATAAAGGAAGTATTGCCAATCAATCTGCTATTTCTCTTATTATTCGTGCAACTGGTATATGTTGGAATCAGGTGGTATGTAAAAGGCTGGCGGGAAACAAGGGGATATTATTAAAAATCCGATTGTAAACACACAATTTTATATATGTGCTTAATCACACCTCTTTGTATTTTAATAAAATCCTACAAAAGCTTTGAAAACAAAGGATTCATTGTAATGTGTTCGCTTTATCCCTTTATATGATTTCACACTATGTTCCCCTTGCCCTGACTGTTCATAATGGTAAAAGCAAGGGCTGGAAAAACGCATAACGCAATACAACAAAGTGTAGCAATTGGGATATTATGAACGAAGAAATCATCTTTTCATAAGCAGTCAATAAGGCTGAAGGAATTAATCTCTGCCGCCTTATTGACTTTCAGGTGGGCTTCAATTATAATTAAATCAGCTGATTTAAAACAAGCGATTTAGTAAAAGGAGAGATAAAGTATGCCACCAAAAGCCAAATTTACAAAAGCAGAAATTATTGAAGCCGCATTAAATATTGTCAGGGCAGACGGATATGAGGCTTTGACTTCAAGAGCGTTAGGAACATATCTCGGTAGTTCGGCAAGACCCATTTTTACTGTATTTAAAAATATGGAGGAGGTTCAGCAGGATATGATTAAATCTGCTAAAGCTCTGTATAAAGAATATGTCAATAAAGGACTAACAACAGAGCCCCCGTTTAAAGGGGTGGGTACACAATATATTCTCTTCGCTGTTAATGAGCCTAAGCTTTTTCAACTCCTCTTTATGACGGAGCAAAAACAAATTCCTGACTTATCTGGTGTACTTCCGCTGATAGATGAAAGTTATGAGCAAATTCTATTGTCAATTCAAGATGATTACAAAATTTGCAAGGCAGCTGGGAAAAAACTGTATCATCATCTTTGGATATATACACACGGAATTGCAACGCTTTGTGCCACAAAAATGTGCCGATTTACAGACGAAGAAATCAGTACAATGATTACTGAGGTATGTATGAGTATTTTGAAAAAGCTGAAGGAAGGAGAAAATAATGATTAAAGCGAGAAATATAATAAAATCCTACCAAAACGGAGAAAGCCGATTCCAAGTATTAAAGGACATCAGTCTTGATATTGAGGATAATGATTTTGTGGTTATTCTCGGCGCATCTGGTTCTGGCAAGTCAACCTTTTTGAATGTAATTTCAGGTCTTGAACGCCCTGACAGCGGTAAAGTGTTTTATGACGGAAAGGATATTACAGCACTTTCTGATAATGAATTAACTTCATTTCGTAAGGAAAATGTCGGATTTATTTTTCAGCAGTATTATTTGCTACCCAATATGAGCGTTGATAAAAATGTAAAAATGGGTGCTGATTTAGCAAATAATAAAGATTATAAAAACGTCATTAGAGCGGTTGGACTCGGAGAAAAACTACATAAATATCCCAGCGAACTTTCGGGTGGCGAACAGCAAAGAGTATCTATTGCAAGAGCTTTGGCAAAAAGACCGAGAGTATTATTTCTTGACGAACCGACAGGAGCATTAGACGAACAAACAGGACGACAGGTTCTTGATTATATATGTAAACTTCAAAAGGAATATGGTTTTACGATTGTAATGGTAACGCACAATTTGAATATTGCGGAAATGGCAAACACAGTTATAAAAATGAATAGCGGAAAAATATCTGAAATTTACACAAATGAAGCACAAAAGACTGCTTATGAGATAGGGTGGTGATGGTATGCTCGTTGGAATAAAAAATGTTTCAAAACTCATCGGTATTTCCATTATAGCCTGTTGTGCTGTTCTTGTTTGTACAATGTTTCTGAACTTTTATTTTGATATTCGATTAATTGAGAGTGAAATTACATCTGAATTATCAATGTTTTTTTATAATGCTCAGGTTTCTACCGCAAAAGTCGTTTGCCTTGTAAGTGGCGGATGCTTGCTTTTAACTGCGATTGTTATGTTGTTGTTTTATATTAAGCATTATATTGACACGCATAAGAAGGAACTTGGGATATTAAAGGCGTTGGGATATTCAAATATCAAAATTGCAAAAAGCTTTTGGGTATTCGGAATTAGTATATTTATTGGAACTGTAACCGGATATGCAGGAGCATTTCTTATAATGCCGTGGTTTTACGCTCTACAAAATGAAGATAAAATGCTTCCTGAGATAACTATCAATTTTCATCCAAGCATTTTATTTTATTTTGTGGTATTGCCAACTGTGTGTTTTTCGGCACTTTCAGTTTATTATGCCTGGTACAAATTCAAAAAACCTGTGTTGCTGCTTTTGAAAGATAATATGCAAACTGCTTCTAAAACACCAAATCATAGAATCGAAAAAAGCAGTGAATTGTCGTTTGTAGAGTATTTGAAAAGGAATACCTTGAAATCTAAAAAGGCACTTGTATTCTTCATTATTTTTGCTTCGTTTTGCTTTTCAGCTATGACACAAATGTCGTTTAGTATGAAAGATTTATCAAGTGAAATGATGGGTGTGATGATGTTGGTCATCGGACTTGTATTAGCGTTTACAACTCTGTTTCTTGCTATAACTACAGTAATAAACGGAAATACAAAAACTATTGCTATGATGAGAGTATTCGGCTATTCACAGAAAGAATGTTGCAGGGCAATTTTAGGAGGATACAGACCGCTGTCCTATATTGGTTTTATAATCGGAACAGTATATCAGTATGGATTGCTTCGGCTTATGGTGGATATTGTATTTAAGGATGTCGAGGGTGTACCTACGTATAAATTTGACTTTCCTACTATGCTTATTTCTCTTGCTTGTTTTATCACGATTTATGAAATTATGATGTATATATATTCTGAAAAAATTAAGAAGATTTCTATCAAGGAAATTATGATTGAGTAACAGGGGAAAATACATACAAACAATATGGATACAGTGCCCTGTCTGGTGAAAAAAACTGAACAATGATACTGGAAAATACCAAATTTAAAAGTTTCATCTGCATTGTCAGAAGTGAAAAAATATAGAATAATAGGGACAAATAAATCTAAAAGGGTTATTTGTCCCTTATTTATCTTTGAATTAAATTTCTAAGGAATCTTCCGCATCTACCCACATTTGCATCGTTCCATCAAGATACAATCTTGCATATTCAAGTGGTTCATCAATAGCAAGTGCATTTAATGCACAATCTAATCTGGGTGTTGTTTTTAAATTCTTTTCTGCTTCCCAGCAGTCAATGCGGAGCATATAGCCAGCAGAAGTATAAACATCAATGCTGTTGCGTTGTGGATTGTATTCTGCAAATATTGTTCTCATCGTATCAAATCTCCTTATCATTCAATCAATCATTTGTTACAAAAATCAGAAGCATTTCAATCAGTTCACCATGTCGTTTTTATTTTGTGTTATACTGTTTTAGAGGATTTTCTTTTCCTTGTATTTTCCCTTATCAGGGTTCATAAATCCATATGGGAAGATATAACATAAGGGAAAGTCTAAGGGAAAGATCACCTGCGACAAACTTAGTGTTTTCAAGGGATTCAGAGATATTTGATAATAAAATATAACAATTATTAAATCCCTTGGAATACATGAAATCTCAATTCCAGTTTGTAGAACTGTGTTAAATCATAAAATCACATAGAGGTGGCGATTATGCGATATAAAAAATTTTTATTAGGTGTTATAGCAAGCGTGCTTTGTCTAGGACTATTAAATGGTTGTAGTGATTATTCGCATGATTTTAACTCTAGTGAAGAAGCACAAAAATATGTATTGGCAAAATTAAAGGACAAATACAATGAAGAATTTATCATTACAGAAGTGAAGAAGTACAAAGAAGAAAAAATAGAATTAAACTGGATTATGGCAGAAGTTTCCAGTAAAGAAAATTCTTCTCAAACTGCTACTATATATACACGAAATACTGGACTTTTTGAGGATAGTTACCATGTTTATTACTATTCTGATGAAATAAAAGAACTTGCAACTCCTTTATTTCAAGATAAGCCTTTTATAAGAGGTTATCAAATTGAAGTTCAAGGGCATACAACCACGACAGAATGGAATGGTAAGGAAAGTGTAGAAGAATATCTGAAAAAAAGGGAATATGAAATAGAAACAAGTATATATCTTAATGAGGGAAAAACTGATAAAGAATATGCAGAAGAACTTTCCTATATCATGCAAGAAATTGTAGAAAGTGATTTGGTTTTTAATATTTCAGTATATACAAGCGATGATAACCTTATTTTCTATTCTCTACCAGAACAGCACAGTCAACCAGACGTAGAAGTAATTTTAGAAAAAATGGCAGATGTTAAAAGACAACAAAAAACGCAAAAAGATTATAAGGAATGGAAGAAACAAAATCAGAACAATGAAACAAATTCTGATTGATGTGGCAATAAAGGAGTGAAATAAAATGATTTACGAACCCGAAAATCTAAAAAATAAAAGAGCAATATATGAAAAAAGAGATAAATGGCTTATCCGATTAGCCTTTCTATTTTGGGCGGTACTACTATTTATTTATGTGAACATAGTAATTCCCTATGTAAAATCAACAATTGGCTTTTTAGGCATTATTGTTGGTGGTATTGCTGTTATTACTATTGTTTATTTCTTTACTGTATTCTTTGTTTTAATGCGGAGAGGACGTCAGTTTAGAAAAATGAACAATGATATTGTAAGAGAATATCACGAAAATAAAAATGGAGAACTCTTTTTAGAAAAACTTCTTGCAATAGATACGAAACCTAAAGATATGAAAGATGAAATGACATGGTATCTCAATATTGCAACTGCATTTAATGTATTAGGTAAACGAAATGAATGTATTGCTTTGTTTAAACAATTAGAAGAAGTTGCAACAGAAAAAGACAAAGAATATATTCAAAATACCATTAAATTTGTGCAAGAACAGTTAGAAAAATAATATTGACTAAGTGGTTTGGTAAAATCAAAGGAGCGATTAGGAATGACAATTCTTATTTATTTTTTAACAATAGTATTTGGTATAGTATGTTTTGTAATTATGAAAAAGAAACGCTATAAAGTCATGCCACTTATCTGTTTGATTATGTTTATTTGTTTCATTGGCTGTGGAATCGTTTCTATCTTATCTTTAACTTTGCCATATGGTGAGATTTTGGTTTATCCATTGGGAGCAATTATATTTGGTTTGGTATTTATTTTGGTTGGGGTAAATGATTTATATTCGTTATTGCGTTGTAGAGAAAAAGTGGACGGCGTGTATTGTGGCTACAATACATATTATGGTGGCAATGGCATTTCTACACAATCTCCAATATTTGAATATACATATAACGGAACTTATTATCGTGAGCAAACAGCACAAAATATATCTCATAAACGATTAAATAGGAGTATGACACAAGGAAATGTATATAGCATATATATTGACCCAAAGCACCCAGCAGTATTTATTCTGGCTAAAAAAATTAAAATAGGAACAATAGTTTCGATAATATTAGGGTTATTCATATTTACGTATGGAATTGATTTATTATATCCAATTTTTGCCTATGTTATTGAGCCGATAGTATATACTTTGTTGGTAAATTGTCTGATAACCTTATATCACATATAAAGCAGTTAGTCTTAGGATTGACTGCTTTTTAAAAAGACACCATTTAGGTATAATGATGTATGATGTCTTTTGAGTGTTACTTTATAGGTCATATCAAGGCTCATTCAATCGTGGTAAATTCGTGGTAAAATGAGTTTTTTCTTATATTTCAAAATGCTTGAAAGTATAGTGTTTATGCGAATAGTCGAAAATTAGATATAAAATTTCGTCAATAAACAATCATATTCAGAGACTGTGAGAAAAAGTCTGTAAATAAGATTCTTCTATGATATGCAAGGGTGGTGAGCTTACAGTTTGAGCTTTTCACCCTTGTTTTATATATAACAGTTGTTGAATGGCATGTCAAGAGCAGGCGGTTTTCCGCCCGTCTTATTCGCCTGTTTATTCGTTACTCTGGGAGGCGTCCTTCGTACATAATACTCAGTTCACCATACACCTGTGCCCAGTTGCGGATCGTACTGGTCCATTTCTTTGTAGCTTCAAATGTGGCAAGATACAGTGCCTTTAATAGAGCTGTATCGCTTGGAAATACGCTTCTCTGGCGATTCAGTTTCCGGTAGGTAGAATTCAGGGATTCAATAGCATTTGTAGTATAAATCACCGTTCTGACCGTCGTTGAAAATTTAAAGATCGGCGAGATTGCGTCCCAGTTATCCTTCCAGCGCTTCATGGAATTCGGATATTTCGGTGTCCATTTTTCTGTTACACGCTCTAAGGCTGCCAGAGCTTTCTTTTCATCTGTGGCCTGATAAATGGTTTTCAGATCCGTAGCGAAGGCTTTTCTGTCTTTATCCGGGACATATTTCAACGTGTTTCTTACCTGGTGTACAATACAGCGCTGGTATTCCGTCTTTGGAAAAGCTGCTGCGATCGCTTCTTTGATTCCGGTTAAACCATCGGCACAGATGATTAATACATCTTTGACACCACGATTTTTCAGTTCATTCATAACGGAAAGCCAGTATTTTGCGCTTTCGTTATCGCCAACACTGATGGTTAAAACTTCTTTTTTTCCTTCCGTGTTGATTCCCAGAATCACGTAAGCAGCAAGCTTTCGGATCACGCCATTATCCCTTACAGAATAATGGATTGCATCAATGTAGAGAATGGGATAGACCTCGTCCAGTGGCCGGTTCTGCCAGTCTTCGATCTGTGGCAGGATCTTATCAGTCACATCAGAAATAAAGCTTTCAGAAGTTTCAAAGCCATAAATATCTTCGATGGTTTCGGAAATCTGCCGGGTAGTCATTCCTTTGGCATACATGGAAATGATCTTCTGATCAATATCAGAAATATCTTTCTGACGTTTTTTCACAACCTGTGGTTCAAACGTTGATTTGCGATCCTGTGGCACTTCGATTTCCATCGAGCCATACCGGCTGTTGACCTGTTTCCGCTTATAACCATTGCGATAATCATCATTATCTGAGCGTTCGGATTTTTCGTAACCAAGATGATCATCCATTTCAGCTTCCATCATTTCCTTAATGGTGCCGCCTAAAAGATCCTTGAGCGCATCCTGAATGTCTTCTGCAGACTGGATATCGTACTCTTCCAGGAGCTGATGGATGATGTTTCGTTTTCCTTCTGTCATTTGTACACGATGTACAGGTTTCTTTTGTCTTGCCATAATAAAAGGCCCTCCTAATGATATTTATTGTATCATAGAAGAACCTTATAAACATTATTTTACAGAAAAAGTTTCATACTCTCGTCAATTATTGACACGGATTTTTTTCATAGACGAGGAGTTAATTTTTTAATATTTTTCTTTTTAGGTTGATCGGGAGACATATATATTTTTTTTGATTTAAGGATAGATCTTGATTGATGGACTATTAATTTGTTTAATTCAGTTACTCTCCACTTTGGTAAACCGTTTGCTGAATCAGAAAATTCAAAGTCCTGTAAATTTCTTAGATCTGATCTTATATCTGGAGTCATTACCATGGCTGCAGTTTCTGAAAAGTCTGTACCGATTCGTGGAATTTTTTCGCTCAAATAGGAATCGAGATCACGAAAATCATCTTCCATTGCGTATGGTAATAAACTTTGATTGTGATCGAATACAGGTGCCATTTTTATCGGTTGAAGAGTATCAGTTTGAAATAATATTCCATAATTTCCTTTGTGACGGTCAGTGTTGACTATAAGGGCATCTAAAACTAGCATTCTACGAAAAGCGTTTTCGCTACCAATAGAAGAAAAGTATTGCATGGTTTGGGCAATACCGGCTTCTACTCCGATGCATTTATAAGTTGGAGCGAAACCATATTGCTCATTTGTAAAAAGCGGACATTTAGAGGCTTTTTTTTCATGATAATTTACAACATCGTATGGAACGGAGTCTGGACAAAATACAGCGGCTAGTTGTGAAGCATACATCTCACTGTATGGCTCAAGCCCAGCATTCGCACCACCTTCAGACCCTCTTTTCATGAGGAAAATTTGATTGTCTAAACGAGTCCAACACTTTGCAAAAGTTCCATCAGTAGAAAATTCAGGGGAAGCTGTTGAAAAATGTTCACCATATAAACCACCTTCAAAGGCTATCCGAGCAACAACGTCATCGAAAGGATTTTGGAATAACGAAACATTATTCCAGGAAAGATGACTCTTTGCTGGACGAACCCAAAACGTATCATTTAAAGTTGCAGCATGTGTAACTTGAAGGAAGCCTTCTAAATCATAACAGTTGCAACGCTTAAGCAATTTTTCAATGTGCTGGCGATTGCTAGGTGCTCTACGATTTTCGATCCAGTCTTTAAATGTTTTGAAACCAATTGGTAATTGTGAAAATATATGATGAATTTCAAAATGTAAGTCATTAAATTCATCTCTTGTACAGCTTACAGTTGCAACAATATTATTTTTATTCATTAATTCATATTCGTTTGTATTAAAATATGATACTGACATT
>OHLH01001688.1_pt1 | contig 10184 bp, 11 predicted proteins | sample 1569061 | NCBI WGS metagenome assembly OHLH01 (sample SAMEA3879603, study PRJEB24766) | human gut metagenome | biome: human-associated habitat; feature: feces | place: USA | collected 1985/1987
GGTGTGGAGCGTGTGGAACTCCTACCGTTTCGCGGAGAAGCAACGGGAGAAAATCTATGTGTTGGACAACGGCAAATCGCTGATGCTTGCGCTGTCGCAGGATCTGTCGCAGAACCGTCCAGCGGAGGCACGGGAGCATGTGCGCCGCTTCCACGAGCTTTTCTTCACGCTGTCACCTGAAAAAAGCGCGATTGAACACAACGTAAAACGTGCCTTGCTGCTGGCAGACAAGAGCGTGTACCACTATTATTCGGACTTCGCCGAGAAGGGGTACTACAACCGCATCATCGCCGGGAACATCAACCAAGTGTTGAAGGTGGACAGCGTGGTGTGTGACTTCAACGCCTATCCCTACCGTGCCGTGACTTACGCCACGCAGAAAATCATCCGGCAGAGCAACGTCACCGAGCGCAGCCTCGTGACTACCTGCCGCCTGCTGAACGCATCGCGGTCGGACGACAACCCCAATGGCTTCACCATCGAGGGCTTCACCATCATCGAGAACAAGGATTTACAGACAATCAAACGGTAACGGATTATGAAACGGAAAGTAAAAAGTATCAGAAAAACAATGTGGGGCGCATACTGGAAGCTCCACGACAAACGGAAACGGCTGGTGGCAAGGCTCAAAGGGTATTTGGACGGTTTGCCGCCGGAAACACGCCGCCGCATCATGCTGGGGATGCTCGCCGCCTTCGCGGTGCTTGCCCTCTATACCTTCGGCAGAGCCGTCTATGACATCGGCAGAAACGACGGCTCACGCATGGAAACGGGACACGCCGGACGGGTGGAACTGCCGACCCCGGTGGAAACAGACAATCACTTAACACCTTATTCATATGGAACAGACGAAGAATGAACCGACGAAAGAGAACAAAGCCGCTCCCGACACGGGAAAGCCGAAAAAGGGGCGCGAACCGCTGACAGAGGCTCAGCGGCTGAAACGGCAGAAGATGATCGTGTTGCCCGCTATGGTGCTGGTCTTCATTGGGGCGATGTGGCTGATATTCGCCCCGTCCTCCGGCAAGGAACAACCGCCGGGAACGGACGGATACAACACCGAAATGCCCGACGCTGACAAGGCGAACAAGCAGATTATCGGCGACAAGTTGAAAGCCTACGAGCATGGGGAGATGGAAGAGCGTCAGGAGAGCCGCAACCGTACCATCGGGCAGTTGAGCGACATGTTCGACCGCGAGATAGCGGGAACGGAGGACGGAACGAACTTCGACCTCGCCAATCCGGGCGGCAAGGAGGAAAAGGCACAGCCTGCCGCACCGCAGACTATCCAATCCTCCGCTGCCGCCTACCGTGACCTGAACGCCACCCTCGGCAACTTCTACGAACAGCCGAAGAACGACAATGCCGAGATGGATGAGCTGTTGGAGCGCATCGCCTCGCTGGAATCGGAACTGGAAAGCGAAAAAGGCAGGACTTCATCTATGGACGAACAGGTGGCACTTATGGAGAAGTCCTATGAGCTGGCGGCAAAGTACATGGGCGGTCATAACAACGTCAAGCCAGAAACCATGCAGGCGGCAGAGCCGTCTCCCGTGCGGAAAGCCGGAAAGAACACGGCAAAACCCGTGAGGCAGGTGGCGCATCAGGTGGTGTCCTCACTCGGACAGCCGATGAGCAATGAGGAGTTTATCGCCGCCCACGCACAGGAACGAAACTATGGTTTCAACACCGCTGTGGGCATGGTCGGGGTGACGGACAAGAACACCATATCGGCGTGCATCTATGGAGCGCAGAGCGTGACGGACGGGCAGGCGGTGAAGCTGCGCCTGCTGGAGCCGATGGCCGTGGCGGAACGGATTATTCCCCGAAATGCCGTGGTGGTAGGCGAGGCATGTGTGCAGGGCGAACGCCTCGGCATCGAAATCACCTCGATAGAGCATGAGGGGACTATCGTGCCTGTGGAGCTTTCGGTCTATGACACGGACGGGCAGCAGGGTATCTTCATCCCCGGCTCGATGGAGATGGATGCGGTGCGGGAGGTTGCCGCCAACATGGGTGGTTCGCTCGGCAGCAGCATCAATATCTCCACCAATGCGGGGGCACAGTTGGCCTCCGACCTCGGCAAGGGGCTGATACAGGGTACAAGCCAGTATATCGCCAAGAAGATGCGTACCGTGAAGGTGCATCTGAAGGCGGGCTACAAGGTGATGCTGTATCAGGACAGAGACTGAGAAATATAAAAGATAAAGTAACAACATCCAATTTTTATTCACCACTAAAATCCAAAGTGAAATGAGAAAAGCAATCATGATTTTTGCCCTCTTGGTGGGCATCGTAACTGCCAATGCGCAGGAGAACAAGACCGTGAAGGAAAGTAACGGGAGTGACGGACAACCGCCCCTGACCAAGGAGGTCTATCCGCAGAAGGAGACGGAGGGCGACCTGTATCACGGGCTGACGAAGAAGCTGACCTTCGACCGCATGATTCCGCCCCACGGGCTGGAGGTGACGTACGACAAGACCGTACACATCATCTTCCCGGCAGAGGTGCGCTATGTGGATTTGGGTTCGCCCAACCTGATAGCGGGCAAGGCGGACGGTGCGGAAAACGTCATCCGTGTGAAGGCGACCCGGAAACATTTCCGCAGTGAAACCAATATGAGCGTGATAACCGAGGACGGCAACTTTTACACATTCAACGTCAAGTATGCCGACGAGCCGTTGCTGCTGAACGTGGAGATGTGCGACTTCATCCATGACGGGGAGTCGGTTAACCGTCCGAACAATGCGATGGAAATCTACTTGCAGGAACTCGCCGGGGAGTCGCCCCGTCTGGTACGGCTGATCATGAAATCCGTGTATGGGCAGGACAAACGCAAGGTCAAGCACATCGGCAGCAAGCGGTTCGGGGTTCAATACCTGCTCAAGGGGCTTTACGCACACGGCGAGCTGCTCTATTTCCATACCGAGGTGAAGAACGCCACGCACGTGCCTTTCGATGTGGACTTCGTAACTTTCAAGATTGTAGACAAGAAAATCGTGAAGCGTACCGCCATGCAGGAGCAGGTCATCTATCCGCTGCGTGCCTTCAACTATGTGACCCGTGTGGACGGGAAGAAGAACGAGCGGACGGTGTTCGCCCTGCCCAAGTTCACCATCCCCGACGGCAAGAAGCTGGTCGTGGAGATGTACGAGAAACAGGGTGGCCGCCATCAGTCGTTTGAGGTGGAGAACGAAGACCTTGTACGCGCCGAGACTGTCAATGAACTGAAAGTAAGATGAGTGCCATGAAAAGAAACTTCATCTTTATTATCCTCCTGCTTGCCCTCTTTACGGGGCAGGCGGAAGCCCAGCGCCGGCTGCCGGGGATGAAATCCGTCCGCTTTACCGCTGAAATGGCCGACGGCTTTTACAGCCGGACAGACCGCCATGATGCGGGCTACGCCTTTTCGCTGGCTGTTGCCACTTACACAAAGAAAGGGAACCAGTGGGTGTTTGGCTGTGAGATGCTACAACGTAATAACCCTTACCGGAACACGTATGTCCCACTGTCGCAATATACAGGGGAAGGCGGTTATTATCATACAATCCTTTCCACATCCGGCAAGTCTTTCTTTCTGAACCTCGGCGCTTCCGCCTTGCTGGGCTACGAGGCCGTGAACAACGGAAACCGCCTGTTGGATGACGGAGCTTCCTTGCGCAAGTATGAGTCCTTCATCTATGGAGGCGCGGTGACACTGGAAGCGGAGGGATACCTGTCGGACAGGATAGCCCTGCTGATACGCCTGCGTGAACGTTTTGTATGGGGTGGCGCTTCCGGCCGCTGCCATTTCCAGTATGGAGCCGGAGTCAAATACATTTTCTAACCTTAAAAAGAACATATACCCATGAAAAGAAGAATCCTTGATTTTATGATGACAGCCTGTTGCATGGTATTTTCCTTTCTTGCCCTTGTCGCCTGTGACAATGAGCTGGATATCAGACAAGAATACCCGTTCACGGTGGAGTCCATGCCGGTGGCGGACGAAATCGTAAACGGTGAGACGGTGGAAATCCGTCTGGAAATCAAGCCGGAAGGAAACTTTTCCGGAACTGTCTATACGCTGAGGTATTTCCAGCCCGACGGAAAGGGCAGTCTGAAGATGGAGGACGGAACGGTACTGAAACCCAATGACCGTTATTTGCTGAACGAATGGAAATTCCGTCTTTACTATACCTCGCAGAGCGGCAAGGAATCACAGACCATAGACCTCTATTTTGAAGACAATTGGGGAAATCTGCAACAGTTGACATATGATTTCAATGGAAAGGATGCGGAGGAGGAAGACAATAATACGGAGGCCGCATGAAAAGAATACCGGTTATTATGATTTTTCTGTCACTTGTTCTGTATGGCAAGGCGGAAAATCCCCCGTCTGACAAGGATAAGGCGGTAGCCTGCATCAAGCGGTGGGAAGGCTGGCACCGGGGGAAAATGCCTTACATCGGTTACGGACACCGCCTGCTCCCCCATGAGAAGCTGACCGAGAACCTGAGTGAGGCACAGGCGGACTCACTTTTGAGATGCGACCTTGAACGGTGCCTGAACGTATTCCGTAAATATGGAAAAGACTCGCTTCTTTTAAGTCTGTTAGGCTTTAATGTAGGCTGTTACCGTCTGATCGGAAACGGCAAAATACCTAAAAGCAGACTGATTCAGAAACTGGACAGCGGCAACCGGGATATTTACAGGGAATATGTATCGTTCCGCTGTTATCGGGGGAAAGTCATTCCAGGCATAGAGAGAAGAAGAAAAGAGGAGTTTGAACTGTTCTATATACCGTAGATTGAAATTATGCAAAGCCGTGAACGGACGCTTGCCATCGCCGTTCACGGCTTTAGTCTTAGCCACTCTTAATTTACCTTTACCCTGTTCATCAGCTGCCCCGATATTTCATGCAGTTCCCGGCAGCGTTCCGGCTGCTGTTCCCTTGCAAAGGCGGTGATTCCCTGTGTCAGTTTCCAGAGCGTGGCCCCGCCTGTCACTCCGTCGTCAGGATTGTTGTTCATCAGCAGTTTTTCCACCTCGCGTCCTTCGTTTTTCAACAAGGCTCCTTTCTGCACCAGATTCTTCAGTTCCTTGTCGAAATCCACGTCAATTTCCGATGCTCCTTGAATTTCGATGGCCTTCTGCATGATGGTGTCTTTGCTGTACAGTCCTTTGGTCAGGTCTGAAACGGCAGATACGGTGGTCTGCGTGTCCAGTTCGTAGGTCTTTTGGGAGAGGGACAGGGATTCCGGCAGTCGGCCTCCAAGGTGTATCTGCCGCATGACGGACTCCCTGACCATCCCGTTCAGGCACGCCCCGTTGAGCAGGAACGACCGCATGTCCACCGATCCGTTGCCATAGTCGGATGTGGAGAAGCGTGCTCCTGCGAAGATGATGACCGTTCCGTTCTTACGGGTGGGTATCTCTATCGGAGTGGGCAGGATTGTCTCACACCATACTTTCGTGTCGTTCATATAGGCATCGGACACGACCGCCCCCTGTCCTCCCGCCTCACGGATGAAAGCGGTCAGGATATCCACCGAGTTCAGCCGACGGTAGGAGTCCGACAATACGCCCCGGACTTCCATTCCTACCGCCCGTATCAGTACCCGTGTACGCTCGGTCCATCCCGAATGCTCGTTCAGGATGGTGGCGCACAACTGTTTCTGCCAAACATCCCCGGCGGAAAGCTCGCGCAGGTATTTGGCGGGAATGCCCATCTTCTCCGAAATCTGGCTTATGGCGTTGCCGTGCAGGTTGAAGTTCCCTTCGGGCATTGCCATCTGTACCCTTCCTTCCGCTTTGAAAGAGATAACGGGGCGTTCCTTGCTACGTTGGCTTACCCCGATGGGAGCGATGAAATCCTGCGCGATCCGTCCCTCACTGAGCAGACGGTTGATGGTGTCCATGACATCCCCCTGCCTGCCTTCTATCATTCGCCGTACCTTGTTGATGACTACCTGGTTGAGTCCCTGCTGTTTCTGTACCGGTGCAGTGGCCGGCATGACTGTTGCTTCCATATTTCTTGTTTTTAAAGTCGTTGATAAATTACAATCTGTTCTTATGGCTTGTCCTGCTTGTTTTAGTAAATTCAGATCTGTACTCTTCTGACAGACGGATATAATCCTTTTCGCTATATCCGGCCGTTCCGAACAGTTCATAATATCCGGGGAAGGGTTTTCTTTCCGTTTCCGGTATATGCGTGCTGGTTTCCTTATGGCAACAGATGATGTGCCGGACAAACCGGTAGCACTTGCAAAGATCCGCCAGGATGGTGTACTCGTTGTCCGTATGAGGTTCATAATATCCGCAGGAGAGATTGACGCAGGATACTTCCAGCCCGTTCCTTTTCAATGCCGCCACATCCGTAGCCAGCCCCTGTGCAGGCTTGTAACCGTACCTCCGGGGATCTACTGCCGAAATGAACTCATTGGAGCAGAGCCTCATTCCGTTGATTTGTGTCACCATGTCCCCGTTCCCTTTCCGGTCGCACTGGATGACGAAACGGCAGTCGGAAAAGAAGGACATGTCGGCATGGCCGCTGCCTATGCATCCTATCTCCTCCTGTACGAAGAAGGCGCATTTCACCGCCTTGAAATCCTCCAGGCATTTCAGGCAGATCCAGATGCCGTTCTTGTCATCCGCGCCGATTCCGGCCATCCGTTTACGCTTGCGGTCATAGCCGACAATCATCGAGTCCGCCACAAGATGGGCCGCATAGGTGCCTGTCTTGCGCCGGTGTACCTCGTCCATGTGCGCCACGACACAGGGGTAGCTTTTCCGGTTGCCTTTGACCGCGTAGATGTTTCCGTGCCGGTCTTGCCGGAAAGGAATACCCATCCGCCTGAGTTCCCCGATGATGAACCCGGCCATCTTCCCCTCCTTGCCGGAGGGGGAGGAGATGTTGTAAAGAGCCATTAATTTTTCCATGATACTGACTTTTTAGGAGATGAACAACTTTTCGATTTGCAGGTACCGTCTGAACTCCGGTACGGGACGTCCCTTCTTGAAGAGGAAGGACGGATATTTCTTTCCCTTGTATTCCGCGGACGTGCCTTTCAGTACTTTTCCGAATACGGTGGATATATAGAACATGTCCTGACAATTCTTGCAGAATGCCGTATCCGGAAAGGAATGTATCTTTCCGCATTTGGGACATACATATTTTCTCCTGTTTGCGCGCCCTTCCGTGCTCCGGCAGGAGGCTATGCTTGTGTCGCCCTCCGTATTTCTAAGTTCCAGATTGCCTTCCGTCAGATGAAGACTGTAGAACGTGTCGAGGTAAGGCACCCCTTTCTTGTGCCACCTGCAGGCGGGCACTTTCACCGTCAATGAAACCTGTATATTGTCTCCGGCCGCCCATTCCTGCCCCTCAATGGGATTCAGTACGGTGAAATCCGTTGTATGTGTATAATCGTTGTATCTGCGTCGCAACAGGATGCCCGCCTCCTGCGCCTGCTTGCGGATCAGTTCGGCGACGAATGCGTGTGAGGAATAGATGCGGTCCAGCAGGGAGGCGGCAATCGGTGTGTTTATTGATTTCCACAATGTTACCTCGTTCCATACGACAGCCCGTCCGAGTATGTTGTTGCTCTCGTCCCTTGCCACAAGGATTTTAGCGCCGGCGAAGTTGGTATAGAAGTCAGCGGCGTTGCGTGCCTTGTCCTCATACCGCATACAGGAACTGTGCAGGCTGGATGTGTCACTGTCGGAGATGGGGCTGTAGTTGCTTTCCAGATAGGCTTCCATGAAGTCGTTCATGCTTTCATGCAGCCTGACCGTGACTTTGCTGTCCAATGAGAGAGAACTACAGAAATAATTGATTTCGTCGGGTGAGTACTTGGGCAGGTTCTTGAACAGTTCCACAAACGTGGAGGGTTCCAGGTCTGTCCGGTTCTCCGGGAACCAGGGTGCCTGCGGGTTGTTCCGGTCCGGGAAACTGGGATGGGCCAGATCCTTGCTGCAGGCCGTGAACACGATCCGGATTTTCTTGAACGTGCCCGCTTCCGTCCGCTTGCGCTTGGTGGAGAAGCAGTTGTAGGTACCGCGTATGATCTCTTCCACCGGTACGTTCTTTTTTACTTCCGAAAGGATGTCTTTGGCTATCACACTTCCGTTTTCCGCCGCATGCACCAGGCGGGATTTCAATTCATTGCTAACATTCAGTTTCATAATCATTCGTTTTATTGTTTATAAATTCTGCCATGTTTTTATGGCAATTGTTTCTTGTCCGGCTGCATTTGGCGCAATTTCTCTTTCCGCTTTCTGAGCAGGTCAACGGACATGTTCCTGCTTGTCCGATATTCCTCCTCGCTCATCCGGCGAATGGAAGGAATGCCCGTCTGGGTCAGTGTATGGTTTACCATCCAGCCGTCCATGAAGTTTTCGGGGCAGAGGCTGTCATGGTGGATGACTTCCCCCACGCAGCCGTGAATGAGCATATTGCATATGGTCATCAGGCAACAGGTACGGTTGACATCTTCCGCGACAAGATAATTACCCAGGTGGCGTACATGATATGCCAGCAGGAGACGCCCACTTCCGCAGGTAGGGTCGTTTATCCTCTGCCCGGTCTTTTTTCCGTCCGTTTCCGTACACATTACCATCAGGTCGCAGATATGTACGGGAGTGAAGAACTGCCCTTGCGCCTGTTGTCCCTTTCTGGAACTGAGCGCCATGAAAAGGTCTCCTAACGCGTCATACCAGGATGCGGCCTCCAGCTGCTTCTGCATGAGCCGCACCCATTCCGCAAACATTTTCATGAATGCGGCATTCTGCTGCCGCTTGTACCTCCAGTCTTTCAGCGGAGGAGCGCCCGGTGAGAATCCGTGTATGACGTAACGCAGGAAATCTGTGAACACGTTCATCGGATCGTACCCGTTCAAGCCTGCAAACTCACAGATTGTCTTTTCAAGTGGCCGGACTTCTGGGGATGTCTCATAGCGTGTCATATTGTTCTGTTTTTTTATAGAAGGTTACTGTATGTCCGTTATGGTCTGTCCGTATCTTGACGGGGGAGACGCCAAGGAAAAAGAGGTGCGTTTCCGCTTTCAGCATGTTCCATTCCCATGTGGGAAGTTCCTTCCATTCCATACGGTATGCCCAGAGTATGAACAGACCGGGACGGAATCCGTTGAAAAGTTCTCCGTGCAGAATCCCGACCAGCCGCTCCAGTTCTTCCCGCGAGTAAAGGGTGAATGCCTCATTCCGATAGACAAAGGCATCAGCCGGTTCAATATCCGGCTGACACTCGATGATGTATCTCGTCCATTCTTTTGTGGTGTACTTTCCGTACAGAGGATCGGGTTCCGTGTATTTCCATGCCCTGACGAATGTGTGGAAGAGGACGGCACCGTTCCTGTGCCTTCCGGTATGCCCCCACATCCGGAACTGTTTGCTGCGTATGCCATCGGGAAGCAGCAATTCCGGACCGGTTATAACCCAAGGGCCTCCTTCCGTATTGTAACCGGTACACTTTTCATTTTCATGGCAGAAAGGTGTCTGTGGGAGAAGGCAAATATGGACTTCCCGGTCATCGCCCCTTTCAATGTGTGCCTGCGGATAATAGTCACCGCCACGGGTAGTATAAGTGACGACATCCCCTGCGGTCGGTAAACTGACTCTTTCCCTGTCCTCCCGCATCCTTGAAATCAGCCGGTTCACCTTCTCCACGTCGCACTCCTTTATGGAACAGGCACACCCTTCATGCCTGTTGAGCAGAGTCAGGCTTTCCAAATCATAAAAATTACCGTACTTCATATTGAGAGCGTTTTTGTTGGTACAATTTGACCTGGCGGGCAACCATATCACAGAACTTCTGTCCGTTCTCCTTCTCGCTTCTGAAATAGGCAATCATGTCCCAGAGATTCTGATTGAAGTAGCCGGTCCATTTTTCGTAGCAGTGACTTCCATAGACCTTTCCGAACGTTTCCTCGAAAAGTGCGGGAGTCAGCCCTTCATCCCCATGGTGGTTGTATTGCCACAGGGAGACAAGCAGCAGCCGGTTATAATCCAGTGTTTCCATATCCGTTCTTTTTTAAGTAAAACATCGGCCTACATGGGTAGGCATTTTTATTTCTTGGTGTCTTTCCGGCCTGTTTGCCGGGGATTGCGACAAGGCTTGGCGAAAGAAAATACCGGAGCGAAGCGAGGATGATTTTCTTTCAGCCAACCCCGCAGGGGCCTGACCTTGTAC
>OHLH01001693.1_pt1 | contig 10165 bp, 6 predicted proteins | sample 1569061 | NCBI WGS metagenome assembly OHLH01 (sample SAMEA3879603, study PRJEB24766) | human gut metagenome | biome: human-associated habitat; feature: feces | place: USA | collected 1985/1987
ATTTTGATTGTCGATGTAATCGTGTGAAATTCATGGATGGTTTTGTGGTTTTTCAAGAACATACAAACGAAAATGATGTGACACTGGCGATAATTCCGAAAGAAAATATACTTTTTATTTAACGTATTTTTATAATTAATTTTGAGTACAGGAGTTTTTTATATGCGTCATTTGAATAGATATGATAAAATAAATCTTGTTAACTATTATAACAGAAATGAAAAGCATGAAAAAAAGTCCGAAACAAAATTGGGAAAGTAATATCAGACGTACTCCCATTATTTTAGGGTTATCGGCAGCATTATGTATGCCGTCTGCATTTTCTTATGCAAATGCAAGTGACCCTGTTGCCGGTGAATTGGTTCAGTCTGTCCAGCAAGGACGTACTGTCACAGGTAAAATCATAGATGACACAGGGGAACCGTTAATTGGTGTATCCGTACTGGTGAAAGGTACAACGGTGGGTACGATTACCGACTTTGACGGTAATTATTCTTTGGAAGTTCCTTCAGGTAAGAATATTCTTGTCATATCTTATATAGGATATAAGACACAGGATATAACGGTGGGAAAAAGCAATCAGCTGAACATTAAAATGGAGGCCGATACGCAGGCTTTGGATGAAGTGGTCGTTGTGGGTTATGGCGTGATGAAGAAACGTGACCTTACAGGTTCTATTGCTTCAGTGAAGGCGGCTGATATTGTAAAATCACCGGCATCTAATGCCATGGAAGCATTGCAGGGGCAGGTTCCGGGTTTGGATATTGTACGTAATTCAGGTAAGGCTACTTCGGGTGTAACCATTAATATCCGTGGACAGCGTTCACTGTCCGATGTGAAAGATGAGTTTGGTAACAATGTTGCCAATGCTCCGCTGTTTATCATTGATGGTATGCAGGGAGGTGATTTCTCGGATATTGCTCCGGCTGATATTGAATCTATCGAAGTGCTGAAAGATGCTTCTTCTACGGCAATTTATGGTTCGCAAGGTGCTAATGGGGTAATCATTATCACCACCAAGAAAGGTGCGCAAGGTAAAACAAAGTTTTCTTATAATGGTTATTTTGGTGTAAACGGGTGGGCGCAATATCCTGATATGCTGAGTGGGGAAGACTATATGCAGGTGCGTCGTGAAGCTGCTCGTACTGGCGGTCAGTGGAATTCTACCGCCGATGACCAGAAACTTTTCACTGTGGAGGAATGGCAGGCCATTCAGAACGGTGAGTGGACTGACTGGATAGATGAGGTGCTTCATACAGGGCTTGTTCAAAGCCATCAGGTTACAGCTTCGGGCGGTACGGAAAAGACAACCGCGATGTTGTCTGCCGGATATTATCAGGAAAAGGGTTCTTTCAAAAATGATAAAATGGATAAGTACAACTTGCGTATGAACATTGAGCACAAGTTAGGCAAGACCGTAAAAGTAGGAGCTACTACACAGGTCACTCATTATGCACAAGATGAGCGTGCCGAGAATGTGCTATGGCGCGCTGCTACTAATGCGCCTCTTGGTAAAGCATACGATGAAGACGGTAAAGTGGTGGAATATCCATTAGGAAAGAATGGACAGGTGAGTCCGTTGGTGGATGAGGCATCTGAAGTGGCTGCAAGACATCATGTGCTGAAAACAAATTTGATAGCTAATGGGTATTTGGATTTTACTCCTGTTGAAGGATTGACTTTCCGTTCTAATTTAGGAACCAATTATGCTTTTTATCGTAAGCAGGATTTTGAAGGGGCCGGTTCTATTGACCGTTTGGGACAGAATTCAACGTCACTGTCCAAAATCAAATCTTCCGAAAAGAGTTTTGTGAATTGGGATAATATTATCAGTTATAACAAAACCGTCAAAGATCATACTTTTGGTGCCACTGCATTGACTTCGTGGACACAATCCAAATATACATCGGTGAATGCACAAGGTGAAGGCCAGTTGGTTGATTCTTATTTATGGCATAATCTGGGAGCCAATGATAAAAGCTCTTATGTAATCGGATCGGATTATATACAGCATCAGACTTTCTCGTATGCTTTGCGCTTCAACTATAGTTATAAAGGCCGCTATATGTTGACGGTTTCCAATCGTTGGGATGGTGACTCACGTTTGTCTAAAGGCAATAAATGGGCAAGTTTCCCTTCAGTAGCTGCTGCATGGCGCATTAGTGATGAAGCATTCTTGAAGAATGTGGAAGCCCTTAGCAACTTGAAGTTGCGCTTAAGTTGGGGTAAGACAGGTAACTCGGGTATCATGGCCTACGGAACTCAGTCGGGCTTGACTCCGAAAACCAACTCTGCTTTCCAGGATAATGGCTATACCTATTATATATACAATGAATATGTAGGTAATGAGAATGTAGGCTGGGAGATGTCCAATACCTGGGATCTAGGTTTTGATATCGGTTTGTTCAATAACCGTATTTCGGCTGTTGTCGATTTATACCAGACAAAGACTACTGATATCCTGTTGCCCCGTACTTTGCCTACTTCCATGGGTGGTAGTAACGCAACTCCGTTCAAGATGTATCAAAATATCGGTGCAACCATGAACCGTGGTATAGAAATATCGGTAAATACCGTCAATGTGGATAACAAAAACTTTAAATGGAACTCCACTCTTACTTTTGCTGCCAATCATGAAGAGATTACCGATCTGATTGATGGCAAAGACATCATTGGATCAGATTCGCATATTACGACTAGTTTGTTGATTGGACGTCCTTTGAAATCATTCTATCATTTTATTAATGAGGGAATCTGGCAGGAAAATGAGGCTGAAGAAGCAGCTAAATATTTTAAAGATTCAAAGAAGACACAACCCTTCAAACCGGGTGATATCAAACTGAGAGACTTGAATGGTGACTATATTATTGATGATAAGGATGAAACTTACCTGGGTAGCCAGTCACCGAAATGGACAGGTGGATTCAACAACAACTTTAGTTATAAGAACTTTGATTTGAACGTATATATTATCGCTCGTTGGGGGCAGATGATTGATTATGAGCTGACCGGTTCTTATGATCCTCAGGGAAAAGGTAACTTCCCTGCTTACTTGAACTATTGGACGCCGGAGAATCCGTCCAATGATTTTCCGCGACCGGCTCAGACCAATTTCTATAACTATCTGGGATACGAGTCTTTGAATTACATTGACGGTTCTTATTGGAAGATCAAGACTGTATCACTGGGTTATACATTCCCCAAATCGTTGACTTCCAAATTGGGTGTGTCCAAACTTCGTGCATATGTCACTGCCAATAACCTCTTCTCTTTTGCCAAGAATCATTTGATTCAGGATTACGATGCAGAACGCGGAGGATCGGCTAAAGCTCCGTTGCAGCGTCAGTTTATATTTGGTTTGAATCTTGATTTCTAACAGATAAAAAAGAAATAACTATCATGAAATACAATAAGAAATATCTATTTGCAGCATGTGCCGCCCTGTTGTTGGGCATGCAATCATGTGATTTGGAGGAATACAATCCTGCCGGAAGTACCCCGGATAACGTGTACAAAGAACAGGCCGGTTTTGAGGCCCTTGTCAATTCGGCTTATGCTTTTTGGGGCGGTCAGTTTTATGGACGTGAAGATTTTGTGTTATTACTGAACGGTGGTGGCGACCTTTGGATCAATATTGCCAATTGCGGTTATGGCCGTCAGATGTCCAAATATGAAGAATTGACAGCTTCGGTTGGTCAGATTAAGAATACGTGGAATCGTCTGTATGAAATTATAAACGACTGTAATGCCGGTTTGGAACGGATTGACCAAGTGGAATTCAAAGACAAGAAACTGAGAGATATCCGTTTTGGTGAATTAAGTTTCATGCGTGCTTACGCTTATTGGCATTTGGTTGAAATTTACGGTAACGTGGATCTTAGAACCAAAGAAACTTCTGCCGAAAGTCTTTCAATGAACTGTTATCGCAGCAGCTATGAAGATTTGTATGATTTAATGCTGGCCGATGCACAGAATGCGGTGGATAATCTGCCCGTTGATCCTTATCCTGTTAAAGATGTAGGTCGTGCGACCTCAAAAGCGGCTTATGGTTTATTAGCGCGCATCGCACTGACACGGGTTTCCTATTGTGACAGTCAGGCAGACAAAGACAAATATTATAAAATCGCTGAGGATGCGGCTCAATATGTGATTGATAATCAGAATGCGTTGAAAGTATCTTTGTATGATACGCCTGACGAAGTCTTTGATCCGGATAATAATAAAACGAATAAAGAGGCTATGTTCGTTGTGACCCACTCTACCGAGTCCTCATTGAATATGCAGGCTAAAAACCCGAACCGTATGCATATGTATTTCCATGCCAGTTATTCGGCAAGAGCAGGTATGGTGCAGGATTATGAATATGGAAATGATAAGAATGCCAAGTCGGGCAGTATGGCGATGATGCCTACCCGTTATTTGTTGGAATTGTATAATGAGAATATAGATGCCCGTTACAATGCCTGGTTCCGTGAAGAGTATAAACTGAATACACCCAAAGCTTATGCCTGGACTAAGGATCAGTTGGACTATTTTGAAAAACCGTCATCTATGATTGGTCAGGTTATTCAGCCGGGAGAAACAGCGCTGCTTTTCACCAAGAAGAAGATTGCCGACAAACGTAACTTGCCATACGCTGTCGTCGATATCGATGATACCTATGCAGCCGATGGAAGTGTCAGCAAGAGTGCCAACTTTAACATTCACTTCCCGACCTTGCTGAAGTACGAAGATGCGAATTTTGAAAACAAAGGCTTGCCTACCAATTCGCAGGTAGGTGCAAATGATGTGATTACCATGCGTTTGCCCGAAATGTATTTCATTGTTGCCGAATGTGAGATCATGAAGTCCGGAGGAAATAAGGAGATAGCTAAAGCACGTATCAATGATATACGCAAACGTGCGGCTGTACCGGGCAAGGAAGCTGAAATGGAGGTAGGAGTGGACAAGATGACGATCGACTTTATTTTGGAAGAAAGAGCACGTGAGTATTGCGGCGAATTTATGCGCTGGTTTGATTTGAAGAGAACCGGAAAATTGGTAGAATATGTGAAAGCTCATAATCCGGATATTCCTTTGATCCAACCGCATCATGCATGGCGTCCTATTCCTCAGATGTTTCTGGACTCTATCTTGAATCCGGATGAATTTGGTCAGAACGAGGGATATAATTAATAAGCATGAAAACGATGGCGCTTTTTAAATATATTGTCCTGTCTGTCTGTTTGTGTGGAATTCATCTGAATGGTTTTGCTCAGTCCACCCGTGAGGCTATATTGGAAGATATAGCCCGGACGGGAGGAGTGTACTATGCTTATCCTGTAAAGGAAGCTATCGCGACTCCTCCGCCTAAAGGGTATAAACCGTTCTATATCAGTCATTATGCACGACACGGTTCCAGATGGATTCAATCGGAACAGGATTATAAGACAGTGGTTGATATTTTCGAGAAAGCGCATCAAGCCGGAGCTTTGACCGCTTTGGGAGAAGATGTCCGCAAAAGAATGGCGTTGGTGTGGGAAGATGCCGAGGGACATGGGGGAGATTTGACTCCTTTGGGTGTGAGGCAACACCGGGGGATAGCCGAAAGAATGTTTCAGAACTATCCCGAGGTATTCAAGGGATCTCCTGCTCTGTCTGCACGCTCTACCGTGGTGTTGCGATGTGTATTGAGTATGGATGCCTTTTGTGAACGGTTGAAAGAACTCAATCCGGCATTGCAGATCCGGCGCGAAGCTTGTGCCAGGTATATGAAATATATGAATTATCATACGCCGGAAGCCGTGAAGTTTGTTTCTCATCAGGGACCTTGGTATGAGGAATATAGAAAGTTCAAAGAAAGTCATACCCGTCCCGATCGTCTGGTTACTTCCTTATTTAATAGTCCTGACTATATCCGTAAGAATGTGAATCCCGGCGAATTGATGTGGGGACTTTATTGGATTGCTTCAGATTTGCAGAATGTAGAGATAGAGGTGAGTCTTTATGATGTATTTCAGGAAGATGAATTATTTGATCTTTGGCAAGTTTGCAATTATCATAATTATGTATGTGACGGACCTGCGCCTGCCAATGGTGGAATAATGACGGCCAGTGCCCGGTCATTGCTTGAAAATATATTGGATTCGGCCGATGAGGCGATCAGATCCGGGATTCATGCGGCGACATTACGTTTTGGGCACGATGGAAATATCATTCCCTTGGTAGCGTTGCTCCAATTGGGCGATATGTGGAAAGCCGAAACGGATCCCGATAAATTCTATCAGGCATGGTGTAATTTCAAGGTCACTCCGATGGCGGCAAACGTCCAGTTGGTTTTCTTCAGAAAAAAAGCTTCTGATGATATACTGGTGAAGTTCATGCATTGCGAGAAAGAAGTTACCATCCCTGTAGAAACGGATATTGCTCCTTTCTACCATTGGAAAGATGTTGAAACATATTATCGTCATCTTTTGCATAAATTGCCATAAGTCTATAAGATGAAAAACGGTGTAAATTCCTGTAGTATTGTAACGGGATTTATACCGTTTTTTTGAATGAGAAAGAGCAAAGGGAACAGCAGATTATCAAAGAAAAGACTTACTTTTGCAATAACAGAATAAATAAAGAATAAAAGACCATGAGTAAACTGAATATGAAAGAGTGGATAAACGAAATTATCCAAAAGAAAGAAGTGGTGGCTATGCCCATCATGACCCATCCGGGCATAGAGATGATAGGGAAAACGGTGCGTGATGCGGTTACTGACGGACAAGTGCATTACAACGCCATCAAGGCATTGAGTGAGAAATATCCCACAGCCGCCGCAACCGTGATTATGGATTTGACGGTAGAAGCCGAGGCTTTCGGAGCGGAGATTGTCTTCCCCGAAAATGAGGTTCCCAGTGTAGTGGGGCGTCTTCTTGCTAATGAGGAGGATATTGAAAAACTGAACATTCCTGCTTTGAATAAAGGACAATTTGCTTTGATTCCGGTAAGTATTTTCTTGCAACAAGAACTGAATGCTGCTGAAGATGTTGTTGTTGATCAGGATGAGGAAACTATTACCCCTAGTGAAGTTGGAGGAGAACAAAAAGGTGGTGAAAATACAAGTAGTAAAGAAAAAGAAATGGATCTGCCATATACAGCAAAAGTTGGACAAGAAGTTACTAATATTGCTGCTGTAAATGCATCGATTGATGCTATGCCTATAACTAGAGGATTGTCTGATGATGAAGTAAAAAAGGTGTTGAAAGCATTGGTTAAATCATATAGCCCGGGTATCACAGATGTAACTTATACTAAGAAAGTAACAGTTCCTGCTTATACTATTGTAACTTTGAAGACTACTACAGAATACGAAACTTCTGATAATACAATCTCTACAGTGGTGGATGGCAAACTGTACACTATTCCTAATGTAAAGATTAAGAAGGTAGTTAAGACTGTTGTAGATCCAGTCTTTACTTCAACTGAACATGGTCATGGTCACGGTCATGGCAATGGTAACAATGCCGGTGGTGGTGACGGTGCTGCTGAATAATAATAGTTTTAGTTATTATTTTAATTTTAAACTAAAGGAATAATGAAAAGTAAATTAGTAATAGCCTCCTTATTATTAGCAGGCGCTTGTGCAGCAAATCTGAATGCACAAGAAAAAACGAACTACTACACTCCGAAATGGAGCGATAATATTTTCGTGAGTGTAGGTGGTGGTGTCCACGCTATCAACAATGATGGTTTCAATAAATTGGCTCCGCATTTCAGCGTATCAGTTGGTAAGTTGATTACTCCGACATGGGGTGTACGTGCCCAGTTCAATGGCGTTACTCAGCACTTGTGTCTGGATAACTCATATTGGGAACACAATAAGACGTACTTTGGTGGTAACATTGATGCAATGATCAATCTTTCTACATTGTTCGCAGGCGTTAATCCTAACCGTTTCTTTGAAGTTTATGGATTCTTGGGTCCTCAAGTAACTGTTGCAAAGTCAGCAAATGTGCTGATTCAAAACGATGGAACAATGATTCCTGATGGAGATGAAAAGGCTAGAGCACGTATCGGCGCTTCTGCCGGTTTGGGCTTGAAGTTCAATATCAACACTAAGTGGGCCATTGACGTAGAAGCTCGCGGTGCCATCGCTCCGTCCATTTTCGGTAATATCAGCAGCCATCGCAAGGCTGAAGGTACAGGTATGCTGACCGCAGGTGTTAGCTACATCTTCGGCGGTAAGAAGTTCGTTCCGGTTTCTAAGATTGACGAAGACGCAGTCAATGCGGAAATCAACAGATATAGAAGTGAACTGGCTCAGGCTCAGGCTGACCTGGCTAACTGCAAGAATGCACTGGCCAACGCTAAACCTGAAGTTAAGGAAGTGACCAAGGAAGTTGAAGTTGCCGGTCCGCGTGCCATCTTCTTCAAGATTGGCAGCGCCCGTCTGGACGACTATGGCAAGGTTAACATCGAACTGGCTGCCAAGATTCTGAAGGCTAATCCGGACAAGAAGTACAAAGTTGCAGGTTATGCAGACAAGGCTACCGGTAGCGCTTCTTGGAACCAGAAGCTGTCCGAAAAGCGTGCCCAGGTTGTTTACGACGCTTTGATTGCTCAGGGTGTTGACAAGGACCAGCTTGAACTCGTAGGATTCGGTGGTACTGAAAACATGTTCGGTAAGAACTTCCTGAACCGCGTAGTTATCCTGGAATAATACACTCCAAGTGACAAATAGACTCTAAAAATGAAGGCGTCTGGGACTCAGACGCCTTTTTTTGGTACTATGTCCGATGTATGTTATAAAGCAACCCATTTTTTATCAGCGACTGAATTTATATGTGATGATGAAGTTTAAGCTATTCTTTATTGTTCTGTTTTGCAGCCTTTCCCTTTCGGCCTTTTCCCAGTTGACGTATGGTACAACCGGGCTGTTGCATGCGCCCTCTGCGGAGATGCAGCGCGACAAGACTTTCATGGTCGGCGGCAACTTCCTGAACAAGGAGCTCACACCGCCCACCTGGTACTATCATACCTACAACTACTTCCTGAACGTCACCATCTTCCCCTTTCTGGAAGTGGCCTACACGTGTACGCTCTTCAAGGCGGAGGCGTTGGGATTGAAGCCATACGGGTACAGCGGATTCACGAACCAGGACCGCTACTTTTCCGCCCGTCTGCGTGTGTTGAAGGAGGGGCAGTTCTGGAAATACATGCCGGCTGTCGTGCTGGGGACGTCCGACCCGTTCACTTCTTCCGGCGGCGGCCAGGTAGGCACCACGGAAGGTAACGGCTATTACAGCCGTTTCTATATTGCCGCCTCCAAGCATATACCCGTTGTGGGTAAGGAGGAGATCGGTGTCCATCTTTCCTACCTTTACAACAACCGCAAGGAGTACAAACTGAATGGCTTTGCACTGGGTGTCACCTACAATCCCTCCTTCCATCCGCAGTTGAGGGTGATAGCGGAGTACGACTCCAAGGACTTTGCTTTGGGAGCCACTTATCTGCTGTTCAAGCATCTGCATGTGCAGGTCGAAATGCAGAGGATGAAATATTTCACGGGAGGGCTGACATACAAAATTCATTTGAAATAAGAAGTAAGTCAAAGTCTCGTTGACTCCATAAAAAAAGCAGCTAAAGTATGACATCAACTTTAACTGCTTTTATTCTAATAGACCAATTTTACATTGTCAATCCATAGCGAATTGCCAGGAGAACCTATATAAGCACCACCATGACTAGAGGTGAATTGCAACAGCAAATGAGTGGGCACATCGTCCTTCGTCCCCCAGGCAACCTCCTTAATAGGCACACTCTCTCCTTTACTGTTAACTGTATAGCGTTCTTCAACCTGAAGACGCATCATGTGGGCCTTGTATGCAGGGTCACCGGTGATATCACCGTACATGATGGAATAAGTGGCATTATTATGCCAATCGGTAGTAGTATAATATCTTACGACCATCGTTCCTACGCGCTTGGCATAGATATTCCCCTTCTCATCTTCCCAACGCTTTTGCAGAAACAGATTCACTTCCGGGAAGTCCTTTCCCTCAACATCTGTGATACGGCTAAAGCCCGTTGCACGGATACGCTTCTCGCGGTCGGACATCTTTACTTTATAATCAAACTGTATGGCGATAGGTTTCTTTGTAAACGGTATGCCGGAATTCAGCATTTTCTGTGGATT
>OHLH01001694.1_pt1 | contig 10158 bp, 6 predicted proteins | sample 1569061 | NCBI WGS metagenome assembly OHLH01 (sample SAMEA3879603, study PRJEB24766) | human gut metagenome | biome: human-associated habitat; feature: feces | place: USA | collected 1985/1987
AGCAAAAAGCAAGCTGTGAAACAGCGATTTTGCGAATGGGGTTCTGAATAGTTACCACTATATTTATATTGTACATGTATAAGATGCTGGAAAGGCATGGTTATTAAGATGAAGGAACGAAGAAGGAAGCGCAGGATGCGATTGCTTAGATTGTTTTTTGGAGTATTAGGAAGTGTGCTTGGGGTAGGGGCACTGGCTATGGTGTTGCTGCATTTTGCAATGCCGGAAGAGGAAAAAGTGGTATATGAGATATTTCATTTGCCATCCTCGCCACTGGAGATTTTTGCGGCAAACGCAGAACCTGAAAAGGAACAGAGCCAGGATGAGATGCTTTTACAGGAGGCATTAGAACAGAATCAGGAAGTTTATCTGGCAGAGTGTGAATCACAGGATACAGTCACATTACTGTTTGCAGGAGATATTCTGATGGATGACCACTATGCAGTGATGTCTACTTATCATAATAGAGGAAATGACATAAACCAGGCATTTGACCAGGGATTGCTTGAACAGATGCGGAATGCAGATATTTTTATGATTAATAATGAATTTACCTTCACCAGCAGAGGTACGCCTACCGTCAACAAGAAGTTTACTTTCCGTGCAAATCCGGGGAATGTATCAATGTATGAAGAGATGGGTGCGGATATTGTATCGGTTGCCAATAATCATATCTATGATTATGGTGAGATTTCTTTGCTGGATACACTGGATACGCTGGAACAGGCAGAGATACCTTATGTTGGAGCCGGAAGAAATCTGCAGGAAGCCATGACTCCGGTTTATTATATTGCAAATGGCATGAAAATCGCATTTGTCAGTGCAACACAGATTGAAAGAAACGGCACACCGGATACGAAGGAAGCCACACAGGATTCGGCTGGTGTTCTGCGGTGCATGAATCCGGATAATCTGCTGCTGACCATAGAAGAGGCAAAGAAAAACAGCGATTACGTGATTCTCTATATTCACTGGGGAACGGAAAGTCAGGAGGCGATAGACTGGCTGCAGGAACAGCAGGCTCCAATCTATGCACAGGCTGGTGTGGATCTGATCATAGGAGATCATCCACATTGCCTGCAGAAAATGGATTCCGTAGAAGGAGTCCCTGTAATCTACAGTCTTGGTAATTTCTGGTTTAATTCCAGAACTCAGAACAGCTGCGTGGTAAAGGTGGCTTTGAGAGCAGGCGAAATGGAGTCTTTTCAATTTATTCCATGCAGACAGAGTGATTGCCGCACTGTCCTTTTGACTGGACAGGAAAAGATAGAAGTACTTGATTATATGAGGACTATATCACCTAATGTAACAATAGATGAGGAAGGCTATGTTTTCTTCGCTGAGTAATTTATGGCTGTTCAGATAAGATACCAGACAGAATTACCTGCAATTTTTTGCAAAAAATGCTTGACACTTATATAAATGCGTGATATTCTATACAAGGTTTTGAAACCATGCCGAAGACAGTAGGTGCTGATGGGCAACCGGAAGCGTAAGCGTAACGCCTACCGAGGAAAAGAGTTTAACAAGATTACTTTTACCTCTCTGTCTTTGAATAGGGAGGTTTTCTTATTATATGAGACTCCTTTTCGGCAATTTGAAAGGAAACTTTCAGACTAAATCTATAAGGAGGTAGAACAAATGGCAAAGATTGAACTGAAACAGCCTATCGTTGAAGAAATTTCTGCAAATATTCAGGATGCCGCATCTGTAGTAGTTGTTGACTATCGTGGAATCACAGTAGCTCAGGATACAGCTCTTCGTAAGCAGCTTCGTGAAGCAGGAGTAACTTACAAGGTTTACAAGAACACAATGATGACCCGTGCATTCAAGGGTACAGCATTCGAAGGCTTAACATCAAGTTTAGAGGGTACAAATGCTATCGCAATCAGCAAGACTGATGCAACAGCTCCTGCAAGAATTATTAATAATTTTGCTAAGGATTGCCCTGCACTTGAGATGAAGGCAGGTGTCGTAGAAGGTATCGTTTACGACGCACAGGGTATTGCAGCAATCGCTAACATCCCTTCAAGAGAAGAACTGCTCTCCAAGTTCCTTGGAAGCATTCAGTCTCCTATTACAAACTTTGCTCGTGTGCTTAATCAGATCGCAGAAAAAGGCGGTGCAGGTGCATGCGAAGCAGCTCCTGCAGCAGAGGAAGCTCCAGCAGCAGAAGAGACTCCGGCAGAATAATTCTATCGGAATTTAGTAAAGAACAATTATTTTAAATTATCAATGGAGGTAAGTAAAATGGCAAAGTTAACAACAGCAGAATTTATCGATGCTATCAAAGAATTAACTGTATTAGAATTAAATGATTTAGTAAAAGCTTGTGAAGAAGAATTTGGCGTATCTGCAGCAGCAGGCGTTGTAGTAGCAGCAGCAGGCGGAGAAGCAGCAGCAGCTGAAGAGAAAACAGAGTTCGACGTAGAGTTAACAGAAGTTGGACCAAACAAAGTTAAAGTTATCAAAGTTGTTCGTGAAGTAACTGGTCTTGGATTGAAAGAAGCTAAAGAAGTTGTAGACGGAGCTCCTAAAGTAGTTAAAGAGGGCGCTACAAAAGAAGAAGCTGAAGAAATCAAAGAAAAACTCGAAGCTGAAGGTGCAAAAGTAACATTAAAATAATCGCGTTCACACTAAGCGGTGCAAAATTGAAAATAGACTCAGAAACTGCAAGCTTGCTTGCGAGTTTCTGAGTCTATTTTTGATTTTATAGCGCGCGTGCGCGCGTAGAGACGCACGAAGTGCGGCACGCACCGCGAAAAAGGGGGGAGCATAACCCGACTCGAAACAGGAAATTCGCTAACGCGAATAATGTTTCTCGCCGGTTTATGCTCCCCTTTTACTAGTATTTTTTTACGCTCTCCACAAACTTCTTCAATAATTTTGCTGTCCCTTCCACACCAATCCGGCTGCTATTGATACAAACATCATAATTGCGCGAGTCACCCCATTTAAAATCCGAATAGTGATTATGGTATCGGCGGCGGTATGCGTCATGTTTAGTGATTTTAGCTGCGGCGGCAGTTTTGGAAAGCGAAAACTTCTCCATAACATGTTTTAATTTGCGGTCCTTGTTTCCAGTAACAAAAATTGAAACTAAGCTATCATATTCCTTTAGAATCGTTTCGGAACAACGGCCAAGCACGACAAAAGATTCGCCGGAGGCGGCCTTTTTACGAAGAAATTCGAACTGCATCTGCGCCAGATTGTCTTCGGTTGCGTTAGAATATCCTTTTACTCGGCGCGAAAGCAGTTTGTTGCGCGGCTTTTCATCTACACCGGCAAAAACAGCCGGGTCAAAGCCCTTTTCTTTTGCGATTTCGTCAAGCATATTGCGGTCATAAAAAGGAAGCCCCAGATCTTTCGCAATCTGTTTCGCAATTGTGTGTCCTTCACTGCCGTATTCACGGCTGATTGAAATAATGATTTGATTCCCCATACATCGTCTCCTTAAAAATATTAAAAAAATAGAAAAAAGTGCCAAATAAACGCTTGACACCTTACTACATTTGTGGTACGATAGAAAATGCACTATTGTGGTATGGTAGGCGCAATATCCCTACCTAATTTGTAGTATATCACAGTTCTGTAGAAAAGACAAGGAGTGAAATCATCAATGGAGAAAAACAGAATACGCCCTGTCCATGTGGGCAAAGGTGTGAGAATGAGTTACTCGAAACAGAAAGAAGTATTGGAGATGCCAAACCTCATTGAGGTTCAGACAGATTCGTACAAATGGTTTCTGGAAGAGGGCTTGAATGAAGTATTCCGCGATATTTCGCCGATTGCGGATTACAACGGCAATTTAAGTCTGGAATTTGTTAGCTTTGAGCTGTGCCGGGATGATGTGAAATATTCCATCGAAGAGTGTAAGGAGCGGGATGCAACTTATGCGGCACCATTGAAAGTTAAAGTAAGACTCCATAATAATGAAACAGAGGAAATTAGTGAACATGATATTTTCATGGGAGACCTTCCTCTTATGACCGCGACAGGTACGTTTATTATTAACGGAGCAGAGCGTGTTATTGTAAGTCAGTTGGTTCGTTCCCCTGGCATTTATTATGGTATCGCCCATGATAAAATTGGTAAAGAGTTGTATTCTTCGACTGTTATTCCAAACCGTGGAGCGTGGTTGGAATATGAGACAGACTCCAATGATATATTTTACGTTCGTGTAGATAGAAATAGAAAAGTTCCGATTACGGTTTTGATTCGTGCACTTGGTGTAGGGACAGATCAGGAAATTTTGAACATGTTTGGCGAGGAGCCGAAAATTTTGGCAAGTATTGAGAAGGACGTTTCCAAGAACTATCAGGACGGTTTGCTTGAATTGTATAAAAAACTTCGTCCGGGTGAACCGCTTGCTGTTGACAGTGCGGAAAGCCTCATTAACAATATGTTCTTTGATGTAAGACGTTATGACTTGGCGAAGGTTGGACGTTATAAATTTAATAAGAAATTATCCTTCACAAATCGTATTGTCGGATTTGCACTTGCAGAAGATGCAGTCAGCCCGGAAACCGGTGAAGTAGTGGCAGAAGCCGGAACGATGGTTTCCGAAGAGCTTGCTCGTGAAATTCAGAACGCAGCCATTCCGTTTGTAATGATGCAGACAGAAGAAGGACATGTTGTAAAAGTATTGTCCAATATGATGGTTGATTTACATGCATTTTTGCCACAGGCAGATAAAAAAGCGTTGGGAATTACAGAAGATGTTTACTATCCGGAATTGAAGAAGATTTTGGAAGAAAATGAGACGGATGAGGAGCGTTATGACGCAATCCGCCGCAATGTAGCATTGTTAATTCCGAAACATATAACAAAGGAAGATATTTTTGCTTCTATTAACTACAACATCCATTTGGAATATGGTCTGGGAAATGACGACGATATCGATCACTTGGGAAATCGTCGTATCCGTGCAGTAGGCGAGCTGCTTCAGAACCAGTACCGTATTGGTTTGTCCCGTATGGAGCGTGTGGTGCGTGAAAGAATGACAACGCAGGATATCGAAGGTATTTCTGCACAGTCGTTGATTAATATTAAACCGGTAACGGCAGCGGTTAAGGAATTCTTCGGAAGTTCCCAGCTGTCACAGTTTATGGATCAGAACAACCCGCTTTCTGAGTTGACACACAAACGTCGTCTGTCAGCCCTCGGACCTGGTGGTTTGTCCCGTGACCGTGCCGGATTTGAGGTGCGTGACGTACACTATTCCCATTATGGAAGAATGTGTCCGATTGAGACGCCTGAGGGACCGAACATCGGTTTGATCAACTCACTGGCATCTTACGCAAGAATTAACGAGTATGGATTTGTTGAGGCTCCATATCGTAAAGTAGACCACTCGGATGCGGAGAATCCACGTGTAACAGATGAAGTTGTTTATATGACGGCAGACGAAGAAGACCGTTACCACGTTGCACAGGCGAATGAGCGTCTGGACGAAGAAGGTCATTTCGTTCGTAAAAATGTATCCGGTCGTTTCCGTGAAGAGACATCGGAGTTTGAGAGAAATAAAATTGATTACATGGACGTATCGCCAAAGATGGTATTCTCTGTGGCAACAGCCATGATTCCATTCTTGGAAAATGATGATGCGAACCGTGCTCTGATGGGTTCCAACATGCAGCGTCAGGCAGTGCCGCTTCTGGTAACAGAGGCGCCGGTTGTCGGAACAGGTATGGAAATGAAAGCGGCTGTTGACTCCGGAAACTGTGTGGTAGCAAAAGAAGGCGGTGTGGTAGAACGTGCCGAAACAAACCGCATTTTGATTCGCAAAAAAGATGGAAATCTGGATGAGTATAAATTGTCTAAATTTGTACGAAGCAACCAGGGTACCTGCATGAACCAGAGACCGATTGTTACGAAAGGTGATGAAGTTGAGACTGGTCAGGTAATTGCTGATGGACCTTCTACTTCCGGCGGCGAAATCGCCCTTGGTAAAAACCCATTGATTGGATTTATGACATGGGAAGGTTATAACTACGAGGATGCCGTACTGCTCAGTGAAAGACTGGTGCAGGAAGATGTGTATACTTCTGTTCATATTAATGAATATGAGACAGAAGCACGTGATACAAAACTCGGACCGGAAGAAATTACACGTGATGTACCGGGCGTCGGTGATGATGCTCTCAAAGATTTGGATGAGCGCGGTATTATCCGTATTGGTGCAGAAGTTCGTGCCGGAGACATCTTAGTTGGTAAAGTAACACCAAAAGGTGAGACAGAACTGACTGCAGAAGAAAGACTTCTTCGTGCTATTTTCGGAGAGAAAGCAAGAGAAGTAAGAGATACATCTCTTCGCGTTCCACATGGTGAATTTGGTATCGTTGTGGATGCGAAAGTATTTACCCGTGAAAATGGGGATGAATTGTCACCTGGTGTAAATCAGACCGTGCGCATTTATATTGCGCAGAAGAGAAAAATTCAGGTCGGCGATAAGATGGCTGGTCGTCATGGTAACAAGGGTGTCGTTTCCCGTGTACTGCCGGTTGAAGATATGCCATTTTTGCCAAACGGACGTCCGCTTGACATCGTGTTGAATCCTCTGGGTGTGCCTTCCCGAATGAATATCGGACAGGTGCTTGAGATTCATTTGAGTCTGGCAGCGAAAGTCCTTGGTTTCAATGTTGCAACACCGGTATTTGATGGCGCAAACGAGATTGACATCATGGATACCTTGAAACTGGCAAATGATTATGTAAATACACCACTCGAGGATTTTGAGAAGAAATACAAAGATGTTCTTGATCCGGAAGTGATGGATTATCTCCTGACAAATCAGGACTATAGAAAAGAATGGGCAGGTGTGCCGATTAAGGAAGATGGAAAGGTTCAGCTTCGTGACGGACGTACCGGAGAGTATTTCGATGGCGAAGTTACGATTGGTTTCATGCATTATCTGAAACTCCATCACTTGGTTGATGATAAAATCCATGCTCGTTCCACTGGTCCTTATTCACTGGTTACCCAACAGCCACTTGGTGGTAAAGCGCAGTTTGGTGGTCAGCGATTCGGAGAGATGGAGGTATGGGCTCTTGAGGCGTATGGCGCAGCTTATACTCTTCAGGAAATTCTGACCGTGAAGTCGGATGACGTAGTAGGACGTGTTAAGACATACGAAGCAATTATCAAAGGCGACAATATTTCTGAGCCTGGCATACCTGAGTCCTTTAAGGTATTGCTGAAAGAGTTACAGGCTCTCGGATTGGATGTTGCAGTGCTGGATGAAGAAGGAAACGAAGTTCAGATGAATGAGTCCATAGAAGAAGGAACTCATGAAAATGTGAATGAATTAATCAATGACAAAAACTTTGAACTCAAAGAAGAATCCTTTGAAGATGCCGGTTTCCGCGAAACGGATGTACAGGGCATTGATGACGATAGCAGCATCAGCGCAGATTGATAGAAAGGACGGGTTATAAATATGCCACAGTATGGTAATGAAGAAGAAAAGACATTGACTTACGATAAAATTAAAATAAGACTGGCATCTCCGGAAAAAATCCGTGAGTGGTCCAGAGGTGAGGTAAAGAAGCCGGAGACCATCAATTATCGTACCCTGAAACCGGAAAAAGACGGTTTGTATTGCGAGCGTATTTTTGGACCAAGCAAAGACTGGGAATGTCATTGCGGTAAGTACAAAAAAGTACGTTATAAAGGAGTTGTCTGTGACCGATGTGGTGTGGAAGTCACAAAATCCAGCGTTCGTCGTGAGCGCATGGGTCACATTGAGTTGGCTGCTCCGGTATCCCATATTTGGTACTTCAAGGGAATTCCGAGCCGCATGGGCTTGATTTTGGATATTTCTCCAAAAGTATTGGAAAAAGTATTGTATTTTGCTTCCTATATTGTATTGGAATCTGAGACACCGGAAATTCAGGTAAAACAGGTTCTTTCCGAGCAGGAATACCAGAAAGCAAGAGAAGATTTTGGTGATACGTTCCGTGTTGGTATGGGTGCAGAATCCATTCAGGAACTTTTGCAGAGAATTGATTTGGAAGAAGAGTCCAAAACATTGAAAGATGAATTGAAGGATGCCAGCGGACAGAAACGTGCCCGCATTATCAAGCGTCTGGAAGTTGTAGAAGCATTCCGTGAATCCGGAAACCATCCGGACTGGATGATTCTTACGGTGATTCCTGTTATTCCACCGGATCTTCGTCCGATGGTACAGCTGGATGGTGGACGTTTTGCAACTTCCGATTTGAACGATTTGTATCGTCGAATCATTAATCGTAACAACCGTTTGAAGAGACTTTTGGAACTTGGCGCTCCGGATATCATTGTGCGAAACGAAAAACGTATGCTGCAGGAAGCAGTTGATGCATTGATTGATAATGGACGTCGTGGCCGTCCGGTTACAGGACCTGGAAACCGTGCATTGAAATCATTGTCTGATATGCTTAAAGGTAAACAGGGACGTTTCCGTCAGAACCTTCTTGGTAAGCGTGTTGACTATTCCGGACGTTCTGTAATCGTCGTAGGACCGGAACTTAAGATTTATCAGTGCGGTCTGCCAAAAGAGATGGCAATTGAGCTTTTCAAACCATTTGTAATGAAAGAATTGGTTGCAAACGGAACTGCTCATAATATTAAAAATGCAAAGAAAATGGTAGAGAAGTTAGAGCCTGCTGTATGGGATATTCTTGAAGAAGTAATTCGCGAGCATCCGGTTATGTTAAACCGTGCCCCTACACTTCACCGTCTGGGTATTCAGGCATTTGAGCCAATCCTTGTCGAAGGTAAGGCAATCAAACTTCATCCACTCGTATGTACAGCGTTCAACGCCGACTTCGATGGAGACCAGATGGCTGTGCATTTGCCACTTTCCGTGGAAGCACAGGCAGAGTGCCGCTTCCTTCTGTTGTCACCAAACAACTTGCTGAAACCATCCGATGGTGGTGCCGTAGCCGTACCTTCTCAGGATATGGTCCTTGGTATTTATTATTTGACACAGGAGAGAACTCCGGAGCAGGGAGCAAAAGGAACCGGACGTTTCTTTAAAGATATGAATGAGGCAATTATTGCCTATGAAAACCATGAGATTACACTTCATGCCAAAATTAAAATTCGTCGTTTTGGCGTAAATGCTGCAGGTGAAGAAGAATCTCGTATTATTGAATCGACATTGGGAAGATTTATTTTCAATGAGATTATCAGCCAGAATCTTGGGTTTGTTGACCGAAGCAATCCGGATAACTTCCTTAAACTGGAAGTAGATTTCCACGTTGGCAAAAAGCAGTTGAAACAGATTCTGGAAAAATGTATTAACAATGAAGGTGCAACAAAGACAGCGGAAACGCTCGATGCAATTAAAGCACTTGGTTATAAATATTCGACAAAGGCAGCAATGACTGTTTCCATTTCCGATATGGAAGTGCCGGCAACGAAGAAAGATTTGCTTAAGCAGGCAGAGAATACGGTTGAGGTTATTTCCCAGAAATACCGCCGTGGTCTGTTGACTGAGGAAGAACGTTACAAATCTGTTGTTGAGACATGGAAAACTGCCGATGACCAGATTACACATGACTTGTTGAGTGGTTTGGATGAATTGAATAACATCTACATGATGGCGGACTCCGGAGCTCGTGGTTCGGATAAGCAGATTAAACAGCTTGCCGGAATGCGTGGTTTGATGGCAGATACATCCGGTCGTACCATCGAACTTCCAATCAAGTCAAACTTCCGTGAAGGTCTTGACGTACTGGAATACTTCATGTCCGCTCATGGAGCGCGTAAAGGACTTTCTGATACCGCTCTTCGTACAGCCGATTCCGGTTACCTGACAAGACGTCTTGTAGACGTATCTCAGGAGCTTATCATTCACGATGCAGATTGTGCAAAACCGGGTCAGCCGCTTCCGGGAATGTATGTATCTGCATTCATGGATGGAAATGAAGAGATTGAGAGCCTTCAGGAGCGTATTACAGGACGTTACCTGTGCTATGACATTGTAGATAAAGATGGCAATGTTCTTGTTAAGAAGAACCATATGGTAACACCAAAACGTGCAGAACTGATCTGCAAGAAGGGTGTAAATGAGAACGGAGAGCCATTAACACAGATTAAGATCCGTACAATCCTTACATGTAAATGTAAAGTTGGTATCTGTGCAAAATGTTACGGTGCGAACCTTGCAACCGG
>OHLH01001695.1_pt1 | contig 10146 bp, 7 predicted proteins | sample 1569061 | NCBI WGS metagenome assembly OHLH01 (sample SAMEA3879603, study PRJEB24766) | human gut metagenome | biome: human-associated habitat; feature: feces | place: USA | collected 1985/1987
GTGAATGAAAAGAAGATGGTATGTGTAGATCCGAATGATATTCCTGCCATCGCCATTGTAGATGCCGAATTGATGTACACTTTGCCTAAAGGGCTGACTGCTTCTACGGGACTGGATGCATTGACACATGCTATTGAAGGTCTGATTACTAAGGGAGCTTGGGAAATGAGCGATATGTTTGAAATTAAAGCTATCGAAATGATTACCCGTTATCTGGAAACGGCTGTGTTTGAGCCAACAAATGCAGAAGCGCGTAATGGTATGGCGGTAGCACAATATATTGCAGGTATGGCTTTCTCTAATGTAGGTTTGGGCGTTGTTCATGGCATGGCACATCCGTTGGGTGCTATTTTCGATATACCTCATGGTGTGGCTAATGCGTTGTTGCTGCCTATCATTATGGAATTCAATGCTCCTGCTGCGCTTGATAAGTATGTGGAAATTGCTAAGGCGATGACAGTATATAAAGAAGGAATGAGCCAGGAAGAGGCTGCACGTGCTGCCGTGGATGCGGTGAGAGCACTGTCAGTAAGAGTAGGTATTCCGCAACACCTTTCTGAATTGGGTATCAAGGAAAGCGATCTTGATAAGCTGGCTACGGCTGCTATTGCCGATGTTTGTACACCGGGTAATCCTCGCGAGGTGACGAAGGAGATTATTCTGGATTTATACAAAAAAGCGTTGTAGAGTGATTAGGAATTAATCATTTATGCGAATCAGTAGTTGAATTAACGTCTTTAGGACGGGTTATGAATTAAATGATAATTCCAATATTAAGTAAATTGAGATAGTATTTCATCATTTTATTTATTACTTTTCCTTATAAAGGGTAACTCCTGATTCGCATCATTTATTAAACTATCGGGAACAGAAGCGTGAACATACTTCCTTCTCCCACTTTTGATTGTACTGTAATGCTGCCATGATGCTGGTGCATGATTTGGCGGGAGATGGTTAACCCGATACCTGAACCGGTAGGTTTTGTGGTGAAGAATGGAATGAAAATACGTTCCTGAACTTCCGGATCGATACCGGTTCCATTATCAGTAACACGCAGGAAAAGGTGATCTCCTGGAGTGATGCCCGCGGAAAGAGTGATTTGTGTCGCTTCATTTTCGCGGGCATTCCGTATCAGGTTGATAAGTACTTGTTCTACTTGCTCTTTATCTGCAATCAAGCGCAACGGAATGTTGGGAAGAGAGAGGTGTAGATCATTTGTATCATTTTGCATTAACTGAACAACTTCTTTCCGGTATTATAAAGTTTCAATAAAGGGTGGGGCAGATGCGATACTTCCCGGTAGCTATTCATAAAGCGTACCAGCCCGTTCCCTCTGCGACCAATGGTTTGCAGCATCTGCCTGATTTCCGTTTTGGTATCTTCGTCACCTTCCAGGTTGTCGGCATATTTGGTAAGAAGCTCTGTCAGCGAAATAATGGGAGTGATGGAATTCATAATTTCATGTGTCAGCACACGGATTAGCTTTTGCCAGGCTTCCGTTTCACGGTTATCCAAGGCGGAATGGATATTTTTCATTCCCGCAATCAAAAGCTTCCTGCCCTGGATGATAAACTCCATACTGGAAAGGGCGAATTGTACGGTCTCTTCTTCCTGTTTGATTTGCCATACAGACAAATCGCCAGCTTTCAGTGTACGTAACTTTGCCGGGAGCTCCGGATGAAAATCTATAAGATCATTTACCGTATGCGGACGATTGATATGTATCAGGCGTTTGGTCGCATCATTGATCCACTCTATTTGACCGTCGGGCGTATAAACAAGAATGGCCATATCTATATGATTGGCAAGAGCCTGGAAATACTGCAATTCGCTTTCCTTCTTTTGTAGATTGCTCCGATAATATTCAAGAGCATCCTGCATCTCGGTCAGCAATTCTTCGGGAAGGGGTGGTGTGGCATTCGGATTGGAAGTAGGAGAAGACAGGAACTCAGAGTAGCGCACAGACCAGATAAACTGAGCCATGGCGCGGGCTGAGCGTAAGATATACCTATATATGGCATAAGCAACGAATGCTGTGAGGCAGAGCGCCACGAACAGGCTATAATAAAACCCATGCACAGCCAGCCAGGCCGTAATGAGGCAGCATATCAGTAATGCGACAGTGAGCCAAAGTGGCGTTCTTACCCAAGTTTGTCTTTTCATAATCTGAACTTTTCAATCCTTCTATAAAGTGAAGTTCTTGTGATTCCCAGCATTTCTGCCGCCAATGTAATATTACCACCACACATTCTCATTACCTCATTGATTGCATCCTTTTCCATTCGTTCCAGATTATACTTATCTTTCTCAGAAACAGTATTGGAAGATCGGTGGCTGCGTAACATGAAATCATCCGGAGTCAGCATGGTTCCGGTGGAGAGGATGACGGCACGTTCGATGGCATGTTCCAGTTCGCGCACATTGCCCGGCCAGCGGTAAAGTTGCAGCATCTTTCGTGCTTCTCTGGAAATTCCCCGAAGTTCTTTCTTATACTTCTTCCGATAGCGTTGCAGGAAGAAATCAGCCAAGAGGAACAAGTCATTTCCACGTTCACGCAGAGGCGGAATACGGATTTCAATCGTATTGATGCGATACAATAAATCCTGACGGAATTGTCCGTTGTCGATAGCGGTATATAAGTCCGTATTCGTGGCGCAAATCAACCTTACATCTACAGGATATGAAGTTGTAGAGCCGAGCCGTGAACTCTTTCTCTGTTCAATGACTGAAAGCAACTTCGCTTGGAGTGGAAGACTCAGGTTACCGATTTCATTCAAGAACAACGTTCCGCCTGAAGCCACTTCCACACGTCCCGGCTTATTCTTGCGGGCGTCGGTAAATGCACCCTTTTCATATCCGAACAATTCGCTTTCGAACAATGTGTCCGGAATACTTCCTAAATCGATAGGTACGTATATCTCATTCTTGCGGGGGGACTGTTCGTACACGTAGCGGGCAATCAAGTCTTTTCCCGTTCCGTTTTCTCCCAGGAGCAAAAGGTTCGCATCTGTTTCGGAGAACTTTCTGATCGTTTGAAAAATAGTTTGCATGGCGGCAGATTCACCGATGACGCGCGTTGGCTCAGGGGGAAGAGTCAAAGCTTCTGTTTGTTTTTTCAAAGTCTCCTTCTGTTGTTTCAGGGTTTCTACTTCCGTCCGGCTGAAACTGAGTTGCAGTGCAGAGGAGACGGTGGCTATCAGTTTCTCGTTTTGCCAGGGCTTGGGAATAAAATCTGTGGCACCTTGTTTTATAGCTTGTACAGCCTTCTCTGTATCTGCATAGGCTGTGATAAAGATAACGACTGCTTTTGCATCCAGCTTCAGTATCTCTTCCAACCAATGAAATCCTTCTTTGCCACTGACAGCATCCTGACGGAAATTCATGTCGAGCAAGATAACATCGAAACGGGTTCGTGAAATGATAGGTAACAGTTCTCTTGGGTCATTTAGAGTGGTTATGCTTTCTGCAATAGGGCGCAGCAGCATTTTCAGGGTGAAGAGGATGTCTTCATTATCATCTACGATTAAGATTTTACCTCGTTTCATCATAATTCGAAAGGATTGGTTTGACTTGTTGGTGAAGATTGGTACGCGTACCCATTGCAAAGATATAGAAAATTTTCGAGATAGTAGTGTACGAAAGCGTGCATTCGGTGTACGATATCGTGCAATTTTGCGTAGAAAGTATTTAGATAAATCTTTGTATATTAACTATCTAACCATTTGGTATGGTTGTTGCCATCTATATTTAAAGTAAACGAATACGAAAAACATATGCTACACAAAAAACTGATTTATATTGTATTAATTGTTTCTTTTATAGCTTGTAGCTCTAAGAATCCGGGTATGAATAAGGATGAAATTATCCGGACTTTGGACGAGCAAGCCATGCAACATGAAACCGCCGTGAAGGCGGCTTCTGCTGCAATGCCGGAAGTTACGGAAGATTATACACCTCCTGCCGGAATAAAATATCGGGCTAAAATAGAAACTGCCGGAGTGAAAACCCTTGATGTACAGGCTGCGTTGAAGAATGTACGTTCTATGAAAGTTAGTGAACTCGGTACACTTCGTATCCACCGTACAGGAGCATTGGTACCAATGGGCGGTAGTTTGATATCAGTGGAAGAGGGTTACTTATTGAATAGTTATCAAGGAATTTACTTGTTGGATAAGGACTTTAAGCTTATCAAGCAGTTGTTCAAAAATGATGTTGAATTTCAACGCAATGGGAAAAGATTCTTTTTTCAATTGAACGCCCTGTTGCAGAGTGTCTATTATAATGCAACTCACAAGCAAGTTCAGGGGGCGTATACAGCATATAAGCATGAGAGGAATAGTTCCCGGACTTTTCTGGCCTTTCTTCCCTGGGATGTTTTAACAGCTGCCACAGAGCCTTTGATAGAGAAAGATATAACAAACAGTGTCCCTCTACAGGGGAATCTGGGCCATAGGGTTTTATTTAAGTTTACGACGGAGGGTTTCATGCGTGGCATACCTTACTCCAGTCGTTTTTACACCAATGAACTAAAAGGAGATACCTTGTGCTATTTTGATCCTACCCATTTGCCTGACTATGCCCCTTCGGGAAGATCCGGTTCGGTACGGAGCGGAGAACCATGGAATATTTATGATTATCAAGGCAAAACGCGGATACGCCTGGCTTATGATAATACGCTTTACCAATTGGAAAACGCTTCCACGCTCGAAAGCCGAGGCTATTTATCGATTGGATTTTGGCTCTTTGCAGCGTGCCGTGGGACAGAAGGTTATAGGTGGCAGTAATGTGGATGATTTTTATTTTGTAGATCAGTGGTTGGAGACGGATCGCTACCTGTTTATCAGGCTTACGAAAGGATACGATTCGCCTAACGCACGAAAAGCGAAATCGGTTTCTCTTTATTCGCTGATATATGATAAAACATCCGGAAACTTCTTTTCCCTGCCTCATGAAGCTGATAAGGTAGAACTCGATTTTCCGTGTTTCCCAGCCGATGGCGAGCAGAATGTGTCGTTCTATCCCAAAGGAGCAGTAGGAAATATACTTTTCACCTGTCTCGATGCAATGAATATGAAAGACAAATATCCGGATGCTCTGAAAGGGCAGGACGTGCCGGATGATGAATTAATAGTGTTAACCATAGAATAATTAAAATAGGAGAATAACAGATGATAAAGCATTATGTGAAAGTTGCGCTTCGGCTTATAAAGCGGAGTTTCTTGTTTTCTTCCATCAATATGCTGGGTTTTGTATTCGGCATGGCGGCGGCGTTCCTCATCTACCTTTGGGTAGTAGACGAACTGACGTATGATGATTGCTTTCCCGAGGTGAATCGCGTTTACCGGACTATCGAGGTGAAACGGGAGCCGAGTGGGGAAATAAAGGAGTCTCCTTCGACGGTACGTTCGCTTACTAAAGTCTTTCGTGAAGACTTTCCACAAGTAGAGGAAGCTACAGCTATTAAGTATGGAGAGTTGCATACATTTGAGACGGAAAGTCATAAAAAAATCAGCGGACATGGGCTATATGTTGATTCTGCATTCTTTCGAATATTTCCTTTTCCGGTGTTGGAAGGAAATCCGGAGTATATAAGTAATAATCCTGATAATGTCGTTTTGTCGGAATTGACGGCACAGAAAATGTTTGGTAAGAAACCGGCAGTAGGACAGAAATTAACTTATAGCGGATATGGAAGAGAAAGAATCTATAATGTAGTTGCAGTGGTGAAGATACCTTCAAAGAGCCATATCCGGTTTGATATTGTTTATCCGATGGAGGCTTATGGCATGGGGATGATGGGCCATAATTGGGATCATTTTCGTGAGAGTATCCATGTATATGTAAAGATGAAGGCTGGTGACGAAGGAAAAATGTATCAGCAGGAATTGAAAAGCATGAGTCGGGCGCTTAGTAAGTTTGGGGAAAAGCGAACTTTGTTGCGTTTTCAATCAGTCAAAGATATTCATTTGCATACTACTTTTCCCGATCCTTGCGTAAAGAATCATGGTAACATGGCCACTATTTATCTGTTTACAGCTCTGGCTATATTAGTTATCTTTATGGGAGCCTTCAACTTTACAACACTTTCTACGGCACGGGCTTCCCTGCGTTATAAAGAAATAGGGGTACGCAAAATAACAGGCGCCAAGCGAAAGACTCTGATCTCACAGTTTCTTTCGGAAAGTCTGGTACAGGCATTTATATCTCTGATATTGGCTTTAGCTTTGACAGAATTGATGTTGCCGTTATTCAATAAGTTCATGGATACGGAAATCTCACTGCGGCTGAGTTGGGCTGTCTTCTTTTATATATTGTTCGGCATAGTGGGAATAGGCTGTCTGGCAGGAAGTTATCCGGCTTTTTATCTTTCTTCCATCAATCCATTACTTGCTTTTAAAGGTGGACAGAAAACAGGAAAGAAAGGAGGACTTATCAAAGGATTGGTGTGCATACAGTTTTTTATAGCTCTTACGCTGATGTTGCTGACTGCTATCGTCTTTAAACAGCTCCACTATATGCAAAACAAAGATTTGGGACTTGACAAGGAAAATGTGGTATCCGTCTATACCAGTTTGTGGTATAATGTGGCTGGATTCAAGCAAGAATTATTGAGAAATCCAAATGTGAAAAGTATATCTATGGGAGCACCTATCGAGAGCCTTGGAGAAGGTGAAGCCCATGGAGACGGTAGCCTATTCCGTTGGACAAATATAGACGGGCAGGAAGATTCACTAAAAATGGTAATAGTATTTGCCGATGGGGATTTTAGTAAGACATTTGGTTTGGAGTTGATAAAAGGGAAATTGCTGGAATCTGATTTTGGAAAATACTGGGGAGACAGGAATCCCGGTATTGTAATTAATGAGGCTGCCTGGAAGGGTATGAAGGTAGCTGATCCTATCGGTATGGAGTTACAAATGAATACCTGGGGCAAGATGCATATTGTAGGAGTGGTGAAAGATTTCAATTTCCAGTCTCTGCGCGAAAAGATAAAGCCTGCTATTCTTTATTATTCTCCGGAAGCATTATCGTATATGCATATAAAGATAGCTCCCGAACATCGGCAGGAGACTCTGAAATTCATTCAGAGAAAATACGAAGAGATGGCCGTACAGGATGATTTGTTCGTAAAGGATTTCAGTTATCAGTTCTTTTCCGATGCATTGAATAAGAACTATACCAAGGAACATCAACAAAGCCGGATGTTACTATTCTTCACTGTATTGGCCATCGTTATAGCTATGCTGGGTGTATTTGGACTGGTTGCCCTCTCCACGGAACAGCGGACAAAAGAAATCGGTGTGCGTAAAGTGAACGGTGCCCATTCCAACCGGATTGTAAAGATGTTCTGTATGGAATATCTGAAATGGGTGGGAATTGCTTTTGTTGTGGCATCTCCCATTGGATATTACCTTATGTACCGTTGGCTGAGCGAATTTGCTTATCAGACTGCCATAAGTTGGTGGTTGTTCATATTGGCAGGAGCAGTCATTACAGGGGTTACTTTGCTTACGGTCATTGGGCAAACCTGGCGGAAGGCTTCGCAAAATCCGGTAGTGTCCTTGAGATATGAATAAATAAATGTTTAAGATAATAACAATACAATATACGATTATGATTAAGATAATTAACCTCACCAAAATATTCCGTACGGAAAGCGTACAGACCACTGCATTGAATGAAGTAAGTTTAGAAATCAGTCAGGGAGAGTTTGTTGCCATTATGGGACCTTCCGGTTGCGGTAAATCTACTTTGCTGAATATGATAGGTTTGCTTGATAACCCCACTTCCGGCGAGCTTTGGTTTATGGATCAGGAAGTTTCCCGCTATTCTGAAAACGACCGTACAGACCTGCGTAACGGAAATCTTGGTTTTGTATTTCAGAGTTTCAACCTGATAGACGAGCTTACAGTCTTTGAAAACGTGGAACTTCCTTTGCTCTATGCCGGAGTTTCTACCCGTGAACGTGTGAAGCGTGTCAATGAGGCTTTGGAGCGCATGCAGATAGCTCACCGCACCGAGCATTATCCGCAACAACTTTCCGGTGGACAGCAGCAACGTGTGGCTATAGCGCGTGCCATTGTTACCAATCCCCGCATTATCCTTGCCGATGAGCCTACGGGAAATCTGGATTCTACGAATGGTAATGAAGTGATGAATCTCCTGAAAGAGCTGAATCATGATGGAGCTACTGTTGTTATGGTAACGCACTCCGAAGAGAACGCCCGTGAAGCAGAAAGAATCATACGGATGATGGACGGATATATATTGACTGAAAGTAAAAATACTCGGTGATAGATGCTTAATATTAAAGAAAACAGGTGATTACGAAATAATCGTAATTTTATTTGCTGATCTCGGAGAAATCATATAGTTTTGTGCGTAGATATATAATTTTATAACTAAACAGCACGTATATGAAAAAAGAGATTGTAACGCTGTTCTTAATGACAAGTGTTTGGGCGGCACAAGCTCAAGGGACTTTTACAATAGAAGGGCAAGTAAAGAATGTAGAAGACGGAGCTTTAATCACTTTGTTTCGTTTAGATGGAAATGTGGGTAGCAGTATCGGTGTTGATACGATTCGTAACGGACATTTTCGTTTTCAGGCAGAAACATTGGGGAACGAAACAGAAATAGTGGATATGATGGGAAGAAGTGACAAGTTTCCTTCCATGAGTTTAAGGCTTTGGGTGCGTCCGGGAGATAATATACAGATAAGCGGTGAAAACACACTGATACGAACTTGGGATGTGAAAAGCACTGTTCCGGAACAAGTGGCTAATCAGGCTTTTATAAACGACTCACGCGAATTGTGGAATGAATATCAGCGCAATTCTTTGTTGCAGCGTGCATATCGCCGGAAGTATGCAGGAAGTGCGGTGGATGAAGAAAGACAGGCGATACGTGCACAAGCTGATAGTTTACGGAAGCTGGAAGATGAAATTACGATCCGTATTGATGCCAACACTATAAAACGTATGAAGCAGATTCCTGTTGACGATATTTGGCTGGAGCAATTGGAGAAGTTGGCAATGTCAGCAAAGTATACTGAAAATTATCCTTATAAAGAAGAAGTAATTGCTCTTTATGAAGGACTGACCGATGAAGAAAAACAGACCGATTTGGCAATGAATACATATACATATCTCTTTCCTCCCCAAGTAGTGGAAGTGGGTGATGAAATGGCAGATGCTGATTTGTATGACTTGGAGGGAAATGTACACCGCTTGGCTGATTTTAAAGGTAAATATATCATGTTGGATTTCTGGAGTCGTGGTTGCGGTCCGTGCCTTATGGCTCTACCCGAAATGAAGGAAGTGGCTGAGATGTACAAAGATCGCCTGACAATAGTAAGTCTGAGCATCGATACCAAGAAAGGTTGGGAAACTGCCTCTAAAACGCATGAAATGACTTGGCAGAATCTGAATGAATTGAAAGGAAGTAATGGATTATTTGCCAAATATGGAGTACGTGGAATTCCAAATTATGTCCTTATTTCACCTGAAGGACGCATTGTAGAAAAATGGTTCGGATATAGTGCACACAGCTTGAAACGAAAACTTCGCCGCCTACTGAATGCAGACGAATATGTGATGAGCTTAGGGGAAGAGAATGGACATAAAGTGGTGAATTTCCCGACGGTGAAGAAAAGCAATAACGATATTCCTGAAATCCGCCAGGTAGTATTGACGGATACTGCTACGGTCTTGCGGATTCGTGCCTATTATATACCCAAATATTGGATACAAATTATGAAGAATATCCAGTTAGTAGCGGACAATGGAACTGTATGTCCGGTTCTTCGTTCGGAAGGTATTCCTTTAGGGGAGAAATTCTATATGCCGGAAAGTGGAGAGGCCGATTATACTCTTTATTTCGCTCCACTGCCTGCCGGAACACGTTCTTTCGATATGGTTGAGCCGGAAGGTTCAAACTCGGATCGTGTAGAAGGTATCGCTTTGACACTTGAATAAGATAACAGAGGCTTTCTTTCCCTAAAATCTTGCTATCTGCACTCTTTTTCGTACTTTTGTAGCTTTCAAAAAGAAAGTTTTATTTAAAGAAGTTCTCTGTATGAAATCAGACATTGAAATAGCCCGCAGCATAGAGCTGAAGAAGATTAAGCAGGTAGCCGAGAATGTA
>OHLH01001696.1_pt1 | contig 10141 bp, 11 predicted proteins | sample 1569061 | NCBI WGS metagenome assembly OHLH01 (sample SAMEA3879603, study PRJEB24766) | human gut metagenome | biome: human-associated habitat; feature: feces | place: USA | collected 1985/1987
TCGTATTGTAACTTCTATTTTTATTTTCTTATGTTGATAATTTTACTTCGAAAGTTGCATATAGGACAAATTCATTGTTGAAATAGTAGGTATTTCTTGATTTGTCAAAACGGATATCAGCTCCGAGAGATTTTAATTCAGAGATGTAATTCGTTATGGTACGTCTGGACAGCAGCATCTTTCTGGCTATGTCATTAAGAGAGCCTGTCCGCTCTTGCTTGATCAGAGCATACAACCGTTTTATTCTTTCCAGATAATCTACAACAGCTTTACTTACCATTTCTTATACACTTTAAAAAGGTTTTGTAATAGGTTTCATTATTATGCAGTTTTTGCATAACTCCAGCTTTGCCATTCTTCTTGTATTCATCATGCAAAAGAGGAAACGAAGCATCTTCAATAATTGCTTTTTTGAGTTTCTCCAGTGCAGAGGATTTAATGTCTATTTCTATTCCATGCATGGAAAATTCAATTTTGGAAAAATAAATTTGCTTTAAATTATACTTCATGATGAACTCATAATCTTGTGGGACTGCGTCCAATCCATCTTTTAAGATAGATCGCAATATTATCTGTTCAACTTCATCTTTCATGCTCATTATATATTGGGTTTATTGCTCTGTTATTTTTACGAATTTCAAAATGTAGGTGATTACCGGTACTTTTTCCTGTACTGCCTACAAATCCAATGGCTTGACCTTGTCGTACTTCTTCTCCCTTTGTAGTATAGTAAGCAGATAAATGTGCATAGATGCTTGTAAAGCCAAAACTATGCTTGATAATCACGCAGCGACCATACCCACCTTTCCGACCAGCGAATATTACAGTTCCGGCTCCAGCAGAATAAACAGGAGTTGCTAACTCTACGGCAAGGTCTACACCCGAATGGAATTTCTTATCTCCAGATAATGGATGTATTCGATAGCCATAATAGCTGCTGACTCTGAGTTTCCCTTTCAGAGGCGGTGAAAGTGGAAGTTTATCATATATACCCTCCCGAATGAGAATATCTTTTATTTTCCCTATCGGCTGTAAATCCTTACTATTATCAATAAGTTCTATAATAGCATCCTTGACATTTTGGTTATGAGAGATTGAATATGGTAATATGCAGGAAAGCATTAGTACAAAAGCTATCATTGGTAAACCCTCCTGAGTATTTTGTCAGCTTCATTTTCTTCCTTTTGTACTGTTGGGCTTCTGAATACCTCTTCGCATTTTAATATCTCTTTATTTTTTAACTTATAGAAGAAATGCCGGCCACCGTTTTTTTCCTGTATTTCTATCACAAGTCTTTTCTTATCTGGTATTGTAAATTTGTTTACTGCAACACAGAATGTGCGTTTTTCATGTGCCGGTATTTCTTCCGGATAATCGTATGTGAATAGTACATTTTGTTCCAATTGCTGGATTGCGGTTTTCTTACTTTTCTTCGCGTCCTGAATATATAATCGCATAAAGTCTATTGTATAGTTAATTTGTGTGCGATTAGTGAGTGATATTCGGAATAGAAGAATATCATTTTGAATGAAAATATTATTAATCTCGAAATCTATACCTGATATACGGTCTGTAAGTCCAAGATCGACGGGCAGTTTTTTGTTAATTGCATCATGTATTTTTTGCTTCTCGTCAGTAGTTAACTCCCCTTCATCGAGTATTGCTACTTTCTGCTGTTCTTCTTTGTCTATTACAAATGTAAAGACTTCAGGATTTGGAGTGTAACGAAGAGAGAATGTATAGAATTTGCCACTATCTGTTACAACAGAAATGTTCGATTCATTCTTAAAATCACGGACAGCTTTAACGGCAAGGATATTATCTACTCCTTCAGCTTTCTCCACACTGATGTCTTGTGATCCGTGATCTTCATAGGTTATCTTTCCAGGAAAGATAAGATACATCTGTTTATCTTTTCCTACAGGAAGTACATGAGGAGTAGGGGAGGTTTCTCCTATCTGAATATAGCTTATTGGGGGATTGTCATTATAGTGGATAGAATACGAGTAAAATTTTGTATCTGCTGTTACAATTGAAAGATTGGTTTCTCCCGGAAAATTTCTTTCTGCTGCAATAATTCTGATAATGTTCGGTTGTGCGCTGACTTTTTCAGCCAGTATATGATCATTTCCAGCATTGCAGTATTTTACTTCTGTTGGGAATATAATATGAAGTGTCTTTTCGTACCCTATCTCAAGCGGTGTAGCACTTAATTCTTCAATCATTTGTGCATGCGCAAAGAGAGGGATTAACATCAGTATGAATAGCATGTATGTCTTCATGGTCTTTTGTCCTCCATTAATAGGATTTGATAATTTGTTTTTATAGTCACCTTTATTTTTCGGATATTCTTGCTTGTTGCGGATTTAGTAGCACTGATAACACTGTTTGCTGCTCCAGCCACAAGCTGGGTTCCTATGTCCAGTCCTCCAGAAATATTAGTATTGGCGCCTGTAACAGCTGAAGAACCGGCATCTTTGGCTACGTCTGACTTTGCGTTTCCTGGAACATAAATACCTTCTATCGCATCGCGGGAATATACGTTCTTCTTGAAGGGAAGAATATTATTGTTGATGTTTATTGTGCCAATCTTAACGATTACTCTTTCTCCGTCAATCGCTGTGACCTCCCCGTACACCGGGGTTCCTTTTCGGATGCGCTGGCCGTCATCTGTCAAACAGTTCTCGGCAAGCTGCATCTTCAGTGTTGATCCAACCATGACCGTTTGGGTAGAGTGCACGAATGCTTTAATAGCATTTGTTTCATCTTCTTTGACAAGCCGGATGCTGTTGAAAGTTCGGCGTGCGGGCTCTTTTACTTTTGTTACGTCAATGACAGTATCTTTGACAGATCGTGTTTTTTTCTTTACTTTGGGTAAAACTTCTTTTCCTGTTTTTTGCTCTTGAACAGGTTCCTGAAATGTACCCTCATTTTGCCTGATAAGTTCTTGTATTCGCTTTAAATCTTCTTCATTGGAAGAATCCGGCTCCGGTTCTTCATATTGATTACGTTTGGTATCTTTTTTGACTTCCTTTATCATTTCATCAACCGTATATCCGGATTTGATTTCACTCCTGAGTTTTACTTCATCCCCATTTTCTTGTTCTTTTTTGGGGAGTGTGAGATATATAAAGTAAAGCATTATAAACACTATAACTCCGATTATTCCTAACACGATGATTTTTGTCCTCATTTTAGAGTAATTATGTAGAAGGTTATGTAATAGAATACGTAAAAAAAGATGTAGATCATTTCAATTATGACACAGCAAAAGCTGATTTTCATAAAATCGGGATATTTAATTTTCATATGGCAGATAAGTTTGTTGATAATTCTTAAAGAAGAATCCTGTTACATTCTCTGGATATTTGGGTGTTGTTCTTATGGCTGTCCCTTTGCTGATTATTCTAATTTTCTTTGTACCGTTGTTGGATATAATCGACAATACTGAAGTAAATTCAACATTATACTCATCTCCTTGTACACGTACATAATTAATTTTTTCGAAATCACAGCGATAGACTGTTCCAAGCTCTAATGCATCTCCATAAGCACGATCTGCCTGATATTTGGCAAATATGGTATTTGCATCTCCCTTATTTACCAGGAATAACCCACGTGCCTGATTCTCTTCTATAGTTAGCCGGTCAAAACTATTAAGGTAGTAGGCTGTATAATAACAGTGGCTCTTCATCAGGCTTTCGTAAAGTTTATCTGTTTGCATTGCTTTGAAATGTACAAATTCACCTCCCTCATTGACTACCAGAATTTTGTTCATTGCATTATTTACAACTCGATAGCTGAAGAATAGTACCATAGCAATTGCAACTGAACAGAAAATGAACACAAGTTTCGTTCTCAGAGTAAAATTCTTTCGCGCTTCAGCATACTTGTTGAAGTCCTTTAATATGTCTTTTATATGCATCATAACCATTTATTTACCATTGATTTTACTGTTGCCAATAAAGTGAGTTTTAATATGAAGGAAAATATTACAAGAACAAATGCGGGCCATACAGAGTTACTGATAAGATTTGCTGTATATTCATCCGCAAATACACTTGCCATAATGAAACCGGGATATAGCATGAATATTCCAAACATTCCTTTTAGCCATGCGAAGAATGAACTACGTGTATCATTGTTGAGAAGACAGACGATTGCTATTGGACCAACAAGCTCCATCATCAGCACCATTAGGTAGCGGGTGGCTACGAATATATGCATAACATAATTATATGCACACGCAAAAAAAGAACCTATTGCAGCCATTATGATTCCTGAAAGCATTTTTGGAATACCAGTTACAACCGCGTCTGCTAAATCCATGTTCTGGTAATCTTCGACCATTTGTTCTGCTAACCTTAATATATGTTCGTCATGATCATATACGCCGTTTTTTGTCAAATTACTTACAAGCTGATCTGCGGTGTATGCCAATAATTGCTCGAATAAAGTAACAAAGACTGGCAGCATGATGATAACCAGCATTACGGCCATATATTCTTTACCAAGTTCAAAGAAATGCTTGGCATTAAATCCTTTTCCTTCCGATAGCACATCTTTTACAATGCCAGTTAACTTAAACACTATTGTTGTCAGAATGATACCCGCTATTATTGCTAACAGAGCTTCAAAGACAATACTTGATTTTACATAGGCATATGCATCAAAAATGTCCTGGAAAGCATTGTCTATTTGTGATACTGGAGTGTTCATTTCAGCATACTTTTAATACTTTCATAACTTGATAGTAAAGAAGACAACTTATAAACCGTCTGTTCGTCTTCTTTCATTTTTTTCTCGATATCATTTAAAACAGCCAGACGTTCTGCGTCATTCATCTTTACGTTTGTTGACAGAATTGTTTTTGATAATGCTATCATGCGGGAATTATTTGCCATTATTTCTGCTATTGAAGTAGTCAGTGTTTGTGCTGTTGTGGAACTTAATTTGTGTTTTGAAAATATCTCCACGCACATGTCAGATAGTTTGATCTGACGTTCCATAATATTCTTTACCGTTACGGAATTGCTGATGGTTTGATTAACTGTACGCATCATGTCAAGCCCTTCATCCAGTTTGTTCTTTTGGTCATTTAATAAATTTACTTGTTTTTTTAACTCTGCAAAGTTTTTAGTATTCTGTGCAAGATTTGAAGCATCGGCTACGGCCCATTGTGCATACAAAGGATTTGAAACACTTAATACTAATAGAACGAATAAGGATACTAATAAATTTTTCATGGCTTTTATTTTTTATGTTCGTTGATATATTCTGTTATAGCATCTTGCATGGACATTCTTTTGGTCTTTTCTTCAAGCTCAGACCATATTTCACCTTCTGTCTGGAAGGCAAGGAATTTTTCTTTCGAGAACTCAAGTCGGGTTACTGTAGCATAATTCTCACCCATACGCATGAAGCATTCGGAGTAGGGGCGAGTACCGGAAAAATTATTCCGCATGGACTTCATTAATGCTATCTGGTAATCTCTTGTAATCTTAAATTTGTCGATGATGCTCTGATAGATTACTTCTTTGGTAGGCAATACAAAGAGCATATCTGTATTACTGATAATATTTTTCGTGTTCTCATCGTCCGGAAGCTGTTCTGGAGTTTGTACGATAGTATATACGGCACCATTCTCTTTACGTATCTTCTGATAACAGAATGCCACAGAACTATGAATACCTGTACCAGTGGCCGTATCTGTCATCTGTGCGGTTTCCGCATATTCATCAAAAATGAGAATACCTCTTTTTCTTCTGTCGGATAGAAGTTTCTTCTGAATAATGGAGAAAATCATGCTCATTACCAGATTACTCAGGAACCTGTCCTGCTTAATTTGTGTTAGCTCAAAAACGATGAATTTCTTGGATGCAAAGTCCATTTGAATATCCTTACATACATTCTCATATCGCTGTCCTGGCATGAACTCACCGCAGTTCAGCTTGAATGACTCCAGATCGAAATATTTGCTTACTACATTTTTTCGCTTGAGTATATCATTATAGTTTTCTGTTACATAGCGGTAGAAATTTTCGAAGTTATGTCCGGATGATACCTGCTCATAATAGTCCTGAATGAATCGTGTCAATGCGACTTCTTTCTCTGATTCATCCTTTGTAAACATATGTTTCCAGTATCGTTGAATAATACCAGACAGCATTTCCAGATCATTATTATCAAGTTCTTTTCCTTGCAATTCAAACGGGTTAATTCCAAGTGGTGTCTTACCGTCATAATCAACATGCAAAGAAATTTCAGGATATAATTTACACAGTTGGCTGAATGATTTTCCGAACTCAACGACAATGCATGTGTAATCTTGTTCGATAAGCTGTTGAGTGAAATTCAGGGTAAACGCTGATTTACCTCCACCTGTTCCGGCTATAATCATTCCATTACGAGCATTTACCCGCTTCTTCGCAGCGTCCCAAATATCCTTACGAAGAGGTATTTGGTACATACGGTCATGTACAAAGATACCTTCGTTGTCGTTCATGTATTCACTGCACTGAAGGAATAGGCAAATCGCAATGGGCAAGGTCGTCAGAACAAGATATTCTTTCGGCATACAGCTAATCTGCCCTGGTACGCAGGAAAAATGAATTTTGGCAAGATTCTCATATCCTGGAATGTAATACTTGAACTGATTGATATTTAATGTTTCCTTTACAGTTTTCTCCGCTTTATCAAGATTTGATCCGGATTCGTCAAAAATGCAGACTGAAAAATGTGTACGTACAAGTATCTCGTTTTCTTGAAGAATCTCCTCCTGTAGCTTATCGAGTTTTTCAAACTGCACTTTTATACTTTTGCTCATTGAACTGTTTGAACCATAAATATCAATGTTGCGGGCTATCTGTGCACGTAATTTTTCGTTCCCTTCCAAATAAATAATCTGGTTTACAATGTGGTTATAAGGTAAGTACATTCCCAACTCTTCTAATAGAGGATGGTATAGTTCTGCATTGGCCATTGGGAGGGAACTGTCTTTTACATAACTCGAAACACTATTGTCTGGAAACATTGTTTCATCACATATGCAGAAATATCTTGCTTTTATTTTCCCTACATGTAATTCATTGTCAACGTGTATATCAGTTATGGCATTCGTTTCGACAAATAGATTAGAATACCCTAATATAAGGTTTCGCAATTCATCGCCTTTGATGGATATAATTTGTGTATCTCTAAGATTTTTAAGAATACTTATGCAATTATTGATGGCTTCTAAAAAATTTGATAATTTTTCCAGATCATCTTTATGCAGGTTCTCTTTATATTTCAGCGGAGAAGATATGTAAGACTTTTCCAACGACTTTAATCCGGTTAACACAAAGTGAAGTACACAAGTATGTTGCATATAAAGTCTATTTTCAAAGTGTTTGGCATCTGCTATATCCAGGAAAGACCAGTTCATAGGGACAGAATGATAATATTTCTTTTGAAATATGTCCTGTTTATGAATGTAACAGCCCTCGGGGAGAAACCGAAATGCCTCTTTTAACATTTTATCTCTTAGGTCTATATCCTCACGAGATAAGGAATAACATTCTGGCTCTTTGACCTTGAATGATATGCAAACATTACCACCTTTGGTGAGAATTATGCCATACTCTTCATTGACAATGTCTAATATGCTATATGCTTCGTTTGTTCTCATTTTTTCTGATGGTATGATTTAATTGAAAATTGCTTATTGTAAATTCTCTTTTTATTTCATCAAACTTTCTATTTCTTACATTCTTCTTGAACTTTGTAACCATAATTGGAATGATTGTTATTGCACCGATGAATGCAATTATACTCAAGTTCCAATCTCCGTTCATGATACCCGAACGGAGTCCAAGAACAAAGAGAATTATTATTGCGGCTATTATAGCTACTAATATCCAGTAGTCCGATGATAGGAAGCCCCTGATTTTGCAGGGACTTTCCAGACCTTTTCTTATAGTATATTTCATTTTTACTTGTTATACTTGTAGAGATATGCCGGATATTGCTGACTTAACTGCTGTAACAACGATTGCAGCAACTAACGCATATCCAACGTACCAAGCAAGTGCAAATAGACCGTCCTTACGTGTTCCTCGATTATCTTTATCAATTATATTATCCCATTGTTGAACCAGACCAAGAACAATCCCAGCAAGCATGAATGCTACGAATATTGGTAGAGTATATCCGTCCAATATTTGGTTCATGGCGCTTCTGGCATCCTGAGCAAATGTCCTGTTTGTAATTAGGGTAATTAATAATAATGTTAATGTCTTTCTTTTCATATGATTTATTTTTCGTTTACACTTCCTTCAAAATGATTTGCTTCTTTCCAGTCGGTTATGGTGACATCACCATCTATGACTAATTCTTTATCGTCATTGATTCTTAAACTAAAAGTGTATTCCTTACCAGACTCGTAGTTGCTTGCGACCTCGGTATATTCATATTCCTTACCGTTATAGGTAATGTTCATCTTTAATTGTTGTTTCTCTGATGGGAATATATAGAAGCTCGATGATTTAGTATCAAACTCTGATACATCACCAAGAGTCATTTTATCGGACACTAAGTCATATTGGGCAACTGTTGGTATAGATAATAATTTGACTGTACATAGATTACTGCCCTCAATCATTACATTGATCTTGCTCAGAATATGTTTCATGACAATGTTAACGGATGGGTTGTCTTTATCGGCTGTTACAACATTGGATGAAGCAAGATAGTCTGTTTGACTGAGAAGCTCCAGACTCAACAATTTGCAATTTGACATAGACGTATAGGGGTGAAAACAATATATCTGTGCTATTTCTTCAGAGAGTGAAATTTGTGGAAAATTCCAACTGCCTGAATAAGTTACATGAACGGGATTGCTTACACCACTGTAATCTGTCAACGTACTTGTATACACATACATGCCGAAGTCTTGTACTATATCCTTCTTATTCTCTGACGTTCGGGTATAGCACTCAACTGATAATGATTCATTTTGCTTATGAAGTGAATCATTATCAGTACAGCTGTATAGAGCTGTACTGAATAATGCTGAGAAAAAAATTATCCTTTTCATTTAGTTTTCGATGTCAACTGAATTTTTCTTTTTCTGTGTAACAGTTATTGTAAAGTTTTTATTACTACCATTTTGTTTGAAAGTAATAACACCGTTGCGCTGCGTTGTATTTGGATTGTCTTGTACTGAAGCTGATGTTTTTCCAGCAGTAATCCAGTTCACATTGACTGATACGCTGTAATCTACATCTTCCCTGCTTTCCTTGCCGTTAACTGTCCGGATTACATACGAGCTTACTGTATAGCTGATGGTACCACCAGAGGATTCTACAACATTTATCTGTTGCCCGCTGCTCAATTCGAATACATATTCTTCATTCATTGTTCCAGCGTTTTGTGTTATAGTTACCGTGTTAGTTATTCCGGCATATCTACCTGTAACAACTATACTTCGAAGTGAACTTGATGTATTTTCACTTGCTGTTACCGAAGCTGCGGAAACACTGAATCCTGAAGAACTTCCGGAGAAGCTGGTTGATGTTGTTACATCTGCATCTTCTCTTGCTGTTTCGGTTGTTGTTGCTATTCCATTCCAATATACAGTTCGGCTTCGTTGTCTGTTAACTGATGCTGTGAGCTTGCTTGTTCCTCCAGTAGCTGGAAGTACGGACGGTTGTGCTGTTATCTTCAGCGAGTTGTTGGTCCATTCGCTCCAGTTTCCTAAGGTTTGAACTCCTGCCTGCTGTTTGATAACACAACTGTTCTTCTTTCCATCCAGAGAAGCGGTAACAGTTATACTTCTTTCAGCAGCAGTTATGTTATTGCTTGCCGTAACAGTGTGACCGGATAAAGTAAAGCCGTTTGCACTACCGCTTATGTCAGGTGTACCTGTTTCGGTCTTTACCTTTTGCCCATCGAGATATACATCCCTTACAGCTTTGACCGTTATCGTGCTTGTACCTCCTGCTGCCGCAATTATCTCTGGAGAGGCACTAACAGTTATTACCCAGTCGCCCGTGGTAAGATTACCGCCCTTCTGTGTAATTGTACATGTATTGCTTACACCGCTATATGTAGCCTTTACTGTTACAGTTCTTGACGTAGAGCTTTCATTTACTCCGGCAGT
>OHLH01001701.1_pt1 | contig 10125 bp, 10 predicted proteins | sample 1569061 | NCBI WGS metagenome assembly OHLH01 (sample SAMEA3879603, study PRJEB24766) | human gut metagenome | biome: human-associated habitat; feature: feces | place: USA | collected 1985/1987
TAGCATCGCAACTGATGCCGCCGTTGCCCGGAGCGCACCAGATCTCGCCGCAGTCGGGGCTCTTTTTCAGTGCCTTGATGATGGCGTGCTCGCGGCCGCCGCCGCCCACTACCAAAATTTTTTCAGCCATATCATTCACCTTCCCGTTTTTGATCTGCCCGCGTATGCGGGCATCCTCTGAAGGCTTCCCCCTCTGGGGGAAGCTGTCTGCGCAGCAGACTGATGAGGGGCAGCTTCCGTACGCCCCCATCCGGCGCTTACGCGCCACCCGTTCCCCGCTCTGTCGCTACCGCGACATCTCTCCCCGGCCGGGGAGAGTCTTTCCCGTCCGGGGGAAGGCTTTTGCTGCGTTGCTCCTGTGCAGAGGAAAATCAGTGATGGAACAGCCGCAGGCCGCAGAAGGCCATGGCGATGCCGTACTTGTTGCAGGTGTCGATGACCTGCTGGTCGCGGATGGAACCGCCGGGCTGCACGATGGCAGTCACGCCGGAGCGGCGGGCGCGCTCGATATTGTCACCGAAGGGGAAGAAAGCGTCCGAACCAAGGCAAACACCGGTCACCTTGCTGAGGTAGGCCTTCTTTTCCTCGGCGGTCAGCGGCTCGGGCTGGCGGGTGAAGGTCTCGGCCCAGACGTCATCGCCGATGACATCCTCCGGGGTATCGCCGATGTAAACATCAATGGCGTTGTCGCGGTTGGGCTTTGCCACATCGTCACGGAAGGGCAGGTTCAGCACCTTGTCCATGTGGCGCAGCTGCCAGTTGTCGGCCTTCTGACCGGCCAGACGGGTGCAGTGGATGCGGCTCTGCTGGCCGGCACCCACGCCGATGGTCTGGCCGCCTGCGGTGTAGCAGACACTGTTGGACTGGGTGTATTTCAGGGTGATGAGGGCAATAATGAGGTCGCGCTTCTGCTCCTCGGTCACATCCTTGTTCTCGGTGACCCAGTTGTTCAGCATGGTGTCTGCGTTGATGACCAGCTCGTTGCGGCCCTGCTCGAAAGTGATGCCGTACACCTGCTTATGCTCGATGGGCGCGGGCTTATAGGCGGGGTCGATGGCGACCACATTGTAGTTGCCCTTCTTTTTGCCGGACAGGATAGCCAGTGCCTCCGGCTCGTAGCCCGGGGCGATGATACCGTCAGAGACTTCGTGCTGGATCAGCTTTGCGGTGGGCACATCGCAGATGTCAGACAGGGCGATCCAGTCGCCGAAGGAGGACATCCGGTCTGCGCCGCGGGCGCGGGCGTAGGCGCAAGCCAGCGGGGAGAGCTCGGTCTCCGGGGCAATGTGGTACATCCGGCGCTCCACCTCGGTCAGGGGCAGACCCAGTGCTGCGCCCGCCGGGGAAACGTGCTTGAAGGAAGCCGCTGCGGGCAGACCGCAGGCGGTTTTCAGTTCCTTGACCAGCTGGATGGAGTTGAGGGCATCCAGAAAATTGATGTAGCCGGGCTTGCCGTTCAGCACAGTCACGGGCAGGTCGGAGCCATCTTCCATATAGATGCGGCTGGGCTTCTGGTTGGGGTTGCAGCCGTACTTCAGTGCGAGTTCATTCATTGGTGCATCCTCCTTATATCCTAAGGTTTACTCTTATTCTTCCTCGGCGTCAAGCTTTTTGAGCAGTTCCAGCTCCTCGGGCAGCAGCTCCGGCTCCTCGGGGTCGTCAAGGTCGCTGCACACCGGATCATATTTATTAAAGATCATATCGCCGCTCTCGCCGGTGTCCAGGTCGATGACCCGGGCAAACAGGCTCACCTTGTTGTCCACGTTCAGGCTGCTCCACATATCGTGGGCAAAATCACCGATGGTGCGGGGGCAGGCAAAGCGCAAAGGCTCACCTTCAAAGCTGGGGATGGGGTTGCCGTTGTGCTTGTAGGTGCTGATGAAGTGGCCCTCGCCTGCAACGGGCTGGGGATAATCAAAGAAATAGCGCTGCACGCTGTCACCGTTGCCGTCGGCAGACTTGAGGATGCTCATCTGGTAGCTGCCGTCAGCGTACACCACAGCGGAGATGCGGGGGGTGTAGTTGGGGCCGTCCGGCTCAAAGGTGCGGGTGCGCAGGGCGTCGGCAAAACTCTTGCCCTGACTCATCAGGTCGTAGATGGTATCGGTCTGGTCGCCGTTGGTCACGATGTGGGTCTTGCCCAGGGTCAGCACGGGGTTATAGATGATGAGGCTGGGGTCCTCCAGCTTGTCGGGGTCTGCAGCCATGGTGCAGATGCCGCCGCGCTCGGGCACGGGGTCGAACACGCGGTTGCGGCTGTTCTCGCTGCGGCCCATGATAAAGTAGCCGATGAACATCTGACGGCCATCGGGGGCCATTGCCACTGCAATGCCACGGCCTGGGTACTCATTGGAGGCCAGATAATCGTTCAGGTTGATCTTTTCCATGTCAAATTCTCCTATTACGGAACTCCCCCAGTCGCCTACGGCGACAGCCCCCTCGGAGAGGGAGCCTCAAGCCTCCCTCCTTGAGGGAGGTGGCACACCGTCAGGCGTGACGGAAGGAGTTTTTACTCGATCTCGCCGCTGCACACCATGGCAACTGCCTTGGGCAGCAGCTTCCACTCGGCCTGTTCCATCACCCGCTTCTGCAGCACCTCGGGGGTGTCGCTGGGCAGGATCTCCACTGCCTTCTGCAGCAGAATGGGGCCGCCGTCGCACTCCTCGTTGACAAAGTGGACAGTGGCACCGGTCACCTTGCAGCCCCGGGCCAGAGCGGCCTGATGGGGGTGCAGGCCGTACATGCCGGGCCCGCAGAAGGACGGGATGAGCGCCGGGTGAACATTCAGGATGCGGCGGGGGTAGGCTTCAATGACACTGGGGCCCAGCACGGAAAGGAACCCGGCCAGCACCACCAGATCGATGTTGTGGCTTTTCAGCGTTTCCAGCAGGGCCGCGTCAAAGGCCTCACTGTTCTCGTAATCCTTGCGGCGGACCACAACGCCCTCCACACCGGCCTTTGCGGCCCGCTCCAGCGCGTAAACACCGGGCTTGGAGGCCACGACCAGCGTGATCTTCCCGTTGGGGTTCTCGCCCCGGGCTTCGCTGTCCAGCAGGGCCTGCAGATTGGTGCCGCCGCCGGAAACCAACACAGCTACGTTCAGCACAGTTCCACACCGTCCCCTTCAGCGATGACACCCAGCTTGTAAGCCTCGGGCTCGCCGTTGGCGTGGAGGATTTCCAGCGCCTTGTCGGCCTGCGCGGCAGGAACGGTGAGCACCATGCCAACGCCCATGTTGAAGGTATTGAACATATCGTGCTCGGAGATGTGTCCGGTCTCCTGCATCAGGTGGAAGAGGGCAGGAATGCGGACATCTTCCTTCTTGATGCGGGCGCAGCAGCCCTTTTTCAGGCTGCGGGGGATATTCTCGTAGAAGCCGCCGCCGGTGATGTGGGAGATGCCCTTGACCTGCACCTCTTCCAGCACTTTCAGCACGGGCTTGACGTAGATCTTGGTGGGAGCCAGCAGGGCATCGCCCAGGGTCTTGCCGCCCAGCTCGGCGGGGGTGGTGTGCAGAACATCGGGATCGTTGTCAATATCAAAGATCTTGCGCACCAGCGAGAAACCATTGGAATGAACACCGGTGGAGGGCAGAGCGAGGATGACATCGCCAGCCTGCATGGTCTCGTTGTTCAGGATCTTTTCCTTGTCCACAACGCCCACGGTGAAACCGGCCAGATCGTACTCATCCTCCGGCATCATGCCCGGGTGCTCGGCAGTCTCGCCGCCCACCAGAGCGCAATCGGCCTGCACACAGCCCTCGGCCACGCCCTTGACGATGTTGGCGATCTTTTCCGGCACGTTGCGGCCGCAGGCGATGTAATCCAGGAACACCAGCGGCTTTGCACCGGCGCAGATGACATCGTTGACGCACATGGCCACGCAGTCAATACCGATGGTATCGTGCTTGTCCATGATCATGGCCACCTTCAGCTTGGTGCCCACACCATCGGTGCCGGAGATCAGCACCGGGTGCTTATAGCCGGTGCAGTCCAGCTCAAACAGGCCGCCAAAGCCGCCCAAGCCGCCGATGCAGTGCTCGTTCATGGTACGGGCGACATACTGCTTCATCAGCTCCACAGAGCGGTAACCGGCGGTAATGTCCACGCCTGCTGCGGCGTAGCTTTCAGAATAGCTCTTTTCCATGTTCTTACTCTCCTAACTTTTTGGCGTCCTTGGGACGGTCGTTCAGGTGACGGTCGTGAATATCGGTAGAAAGCACACTTTCCGGCTCTACGGCATACTCGCCGGTAAAGCAGGCAGTGCAGAAACCGCATTTTGCGTTTTTGGCAAGCTGGACAACGTGCTCGTTGGAAAGGTAGCCCAGCGTATCGGCGCCGATGACCTCGTTGATCTGCTCCAGCGTGCGGCCGGTGGCCACCAGCAGCTTCTGGTCCGGGATATCGGTGCCGAAGTAGCACGGATACTTGAAGGGAGGCGCCGAGACCATAAAGTGCACCTCGGCAGCACCGGCATCCCGCAGCAGCTTGATGATGCGGGCAGAGGTGGTGCCGCGCACGATGGAGTCATCCACCAGCACCACGCGCTTGCCCTTGACGGTGCTGGACACCACGTTCAGCTTGATGCGCACGCTGTTCTCGCGCTGCTTCTGGCTGCCCTGAATGAAGGTGCGGCCGATGTATTTGTTTTTGATAAAGCCGATGCCGTAGGGGATGCCGCTCTCCTGCGAGTAGCCCAGTGCTGCATCCAAGCCGGAATCCGGCACGCCGATGACCACATCGGCCTCCACGGGGTGCTCCTGTGCAAGGAAGCGGCCTGCCTGCTTGCGGGCCTCGTGCACCGAGCTGCCCTCGATGACGCTGTCCGGGCGGGCGAAGTAGATGAACTCAAACACGCACATCTGGGTGTCCGGGCGGCCGCAGTGATCCTTGATGCTGCGCAGCTCGCCGGTCTTGGTATCCACCACTACGATCTCGCCGGGCTCCACATCCCGCAGCAGAGAAGCGCCGGTGGCATCCAGTGCGCAGCTCTCGCTGGCAAAGACGTAGCCGCCGCCGGGCAGGGTGCCGATGCACAGGGGACGGTAGCCCCGGGGGTCGCGCACCGCAATGAGCTTGGTGGCAGACATGATCACAAGGCTGTATGCGCCCTCCAGCACGTCCATGGTCTTGCTGATGGCAGTCTCGATACTGCCCATGCGCAGACGGTTGCGGGTGATGAGGTAGCAGATGACCTCGGTATCTGAGGAGCCGTGGAAGATGGCGCCCTCGTTTTCCAGCTGGCGGCGCAGCTCCACAGCGTTGGTCAGGTTGCCGTTGTGGCACAGCGCCATGGTGCCGCGGCCATGCCGGACGATCATGGGCTGGGCGTTGGCGCGGACGCGGGTGCCGGCGGTGGCGTAGCGCACATGGCCGGTGGCCATGTGTGCCGTGGTAGTGGACAGGCTTGCCAGCACCTCCGGGGTGAACACCTCGTTTACAAGACCCAGATCCCGGTGGCCGGTGATCACACCGTCATCGTTGACGGCAATACCGCAGCTCTCCTGCCCGCGGTGCTGCAGCGCATACAGGGCCGAATAAGCCGCTGCGGCTACATCCTCGGTACCGGCACGGTCGTAGATGCCGAAAACGCCGCACTCCTCATGCAGCGGATATGCAAAATCAGACATTGGTTCTCCTTTACAGCTCGTTCAGTTCGTTCTGCAGCTTTTCTTCCTTGGCTGCGATCTGCTGTGCCATGGCTACGCGCTCAGCCTCCAGCTTTTCCGCCAGTGCGTCATCGTTCAGCGCCAGGATCTCAGCAGCCAGCCATGCGGCGTTCTTGGCACCGTTCAGCGCCACGGTTGCCACCGGGATGCCGCTGGGCATCTGCACGGTAGCCAGCAGCGCGTCCAGACCGTCCATCGCACCGCCCTTCATGGGGATGCCGATGACCGGCAGGGTGGTGTTGGCGGCAAAAGCGCCTGCCAGATGGGCTGCCATGCCTGCTGCGCACAGGATGACGCCAAAGCCGTTGGCCTTTGCGCTTTTTGCAAAGGCTGCTGCCTCGGCGGGGGTGCGGTGCGCCGAAAGGATGTGCGCCTCAAAGGGGATGTCCAGCGCCTTCAGCTGGGCGCAGGCACCCTTGACCACCGGCCAATCGCTGTCCGAACCCATGATCACTGCCACTTTACGAACCATTTTCCAAAGCCTCTCTTTCTCAACTGTCCAACAAGACCGACAAACAAAAAAGGCTGCGGTACACCTGTACCACGGCCTTTATTTCCTGTTTTTCTGTCCGCGCATTTTGCACAAGGTTGCACCATGCCCCTGATTGCAGTGAATGTGACCCCATTCCATGCGACCCGGCACCAGCAGCATCATTGAAGTTTCCCTCCGCAGTTTCCTGTGCAAGCGTTTTTTCAGGCGGCGATGCAAGCCCGTTTTTTGGGGCATCGTCCCTGTACTAGATACAGTTTACGGCAAAAAAACCGCTTTGCAAAGAGCGTTTGGGCAAATTCTCCCTTGTGTTCCCATGCCGTCAAAAAACTTTCGAAAGTTTTGTGCAGTTTCGCCATCCTTTTTCTTTTTAAGTATGACTTATGCAGCAAGTATATTTTATGTAAAGGCTGTGTTGATGTATCCCAGATATCGCGCCGGATTTTTAAAAAATGATCTTTGCGGTGGCGGCGCGTGCAGCGCGGATCAGATCCGCCGGGGCGCAGCACACCTGCGTACCGATGCGCCCGCCGGAAACGTAGACCTTCTGCTGGGTCAGCACGCTTTCGTCAAAGACGGTGCGGTACTGCTTTTTCATGCCCACCGGGCTGCAGCCGCCCCGCACATAACCGGTGACCTTGTTGATATCCGCCACATGGATCATCGCCACGCTCTTTTCGCCCACGCTGCGGGCTGCGGCCTTTAAGTCCAGCTCTGCCGCCACCGGAATGACGAACACAAAATAGTTTTTGCTGCTGCCCTGCGTTACCAGTGTCTTATATACGCAGGCGGGGTCCTCACCTATGCTGGCAGCTACGGTCACGCCGTCCACCGCCACCCCCTCCTCGTGGGGGTACTCGTGGGCGGTATAGGCCACCTTTTCCCGTTCCAGAATGCGCATTGCGTTGGTTTTAGCTTCTTTTCCCATTGTTATTCCCTCTTTGATTCTATTGAACCCTCTCAGGCCGCTTCGCGTCCAGCTCCCCCGAAAGGGGGAGCTTATGCGCGGTAACCGGCAGATTCTCTTTCCCTGGGAAGTAATACCCCATGGAAAGCAGTAAAAAGTTCGACCTTTGGGTGCGCAGTCATTGCACAACAATGACTGCACGGGTTCTTTTTTTTATTCTACCACTTTTTCTGAAAAAATTCAAAATTTCTCTTGACTTCAGTTTCATGAAGTGATATCATAGCGTCACGCACTTCAGAATACTGAAGTTTGACACTGCAAGCTGCGGCAAAGGAGCCGGTCTCCCTCGCCGTTTCACAGGATAGAAAAAGGCAAAGGAGACAAAGCACTATGATTATCGTACTCAAACAGGATGCCCCCGACGTACAGGTGCGCGAGTTCTGCCACGAGCTGGAGGATATGGGTCTGCAGATCAACGATTCCAAGGGCAGCGACACCCATATTCTGGGTCTGATCGGCGACACCAAGGCCATTGCAGAGAGCTGGGTGCTGGCAAACCCGGTGGTAGAGACCTGCCGCCGCGTGTCCGAGCCTTACAAAAAGGCCAACCGCAAGTTCCACCCGGACGACAGCGTTATCGACGTGGAGGGCGTCAAGATCGGCGGTGGCAACTTTGCAGTCATCGCCGGGCCGTGCAGCATCGAGAGCGAGGAGCAGATCACCTACTGCGCGCAGCGGGTAAAGGCGGCAGGCGCTTCCCTGCTGCGCGGCGGTGCCTTCAAGCCCCGCACCTCCCCCTACTCTTTTCAGGGTATGCGCAGCGAGGGTCTGGACCTGCTCAAGCTGGCGCGCCGCGCCACCGGTTCGCCCATTGTGACCGAGATCATGAACACCGAGCACCTGCCCCTGTTTGAAAACGTGGACCTCATTCAGGTAGGTGCCCGCAATATGCAGAACTTTGAGCTGCTCAAGGCTGTTGGCCGCCAGAAAAAGCCGGTGCTGCTCAAGCGCGGCCTTGCCAACACGCTGGAAGAGTTCGTGATGAGTGCCGAGTACATCATGGCAGAGGGCAACGAGAACGTCATCCTGTGCGAGCGCGGCATCCGCACCTTTGAGACCAGTATGCGCAACACCCTGGACCTGGCCGGTGTGGTCATGCTCCACAAAATGACCCACCTGCCCGTGGTGGTGGACCCCAGCCACGCCTGCGGCCACGCATGGATGGTGCCGGAGCTGGCGAAAGCAGCCGTCGCTGCCGGTGCCGATGGTCTGATGATCGAGGTGCACAACAACCCCGCCAAGGCCAAGTGCGACGGCGCACAGAGCCTGACCCCCGACCAGTTCGATGAACTGATGCAGTTCATCGGCAAAGAGGTGGAGTTCTTCGGCAAAAAAATGAACTGAGCCTGTCCGAAAGAATATTGTTATACGCAGGGACTGCTGTGCCGACCGGGTTCAGCAGTCCTTTTTTTGCCGGAAAGTTCGCCAAGCCGGAAGCAAGCAGACGGATGAGGGCGCAGGCAAGCAGCATTTTACCTTAAATACCCCCGATTTCCGTGCACCGGCGGGTTTTCATTTTCTTTTCACGGGTTTTATGGTATACTATAGTGTATTTTGAAAAAACGCTGCCGAAAGAGGTTTTAAAGATGAAAGCACACATTGCACGCAACCAGAACGCCGGGGTGCCGCTGGCGCTGGGCTGGAACCTTTCCCCCGCCGACCGGGGCAAGCTGGAGGGCATGGCACCCGCCTTTGGCATGAAGCTGCTGCTTGTTTCCCCCGCCGATGCCGGCAAGACCGTTGCCCAGCTGCTGGGCGAGGTGGAGGTAAAAGCCCCCAGAACGCTGGTGCTGGAGCCGGGCGCCTATCCCCCGGCGCTGGTGCTGGCAAACTTCCGCGATAAGGACGTGGACACCCTGCTGGACCTGATGCGGCAGGCACAGGTGACCATCCCCCTCAAGGCGGTGGTCACCCCCGCAAACCGCAACTGGATGTTTGCAGACCTGCTGGCACATTTGCAGGAGGAGCACACCGCCTTTACCGCCGCAAAGGAGAGCCAGACCGTATGAAGAGCCGCATCACCCGCATGACCGCTGCACTGCTGGCGGCGGTACTGAGCCTTAGCCTGCTGGTCGGCTGCAAGCCCAAAAAGGAGCTGACCCGGTACACCACTATCTTTTATGATGTGTTCGACACGGTAACACAGGTCATCGCCTACTGCGAGAGCGAGGAAGAGTTCAACACCCAGATGCAGGCGCTGCATCAGGATCTGATCGCCTACAACCAGCTCTACGATATCTACAACGACTACGACGGCGTTGTGAACGTTAAGACCATCAACGAAAACGCCGGGAAAGCCCCGGTACAGGTAGATGACCGCATCCTCTCCATGCTGGAGCTGGCCGACCAGATGTACCAGACTACCAACGGCAAGCTGAACATTGCCATGGGCAGCGTGCTGAATATCTGGCACAATTACCGCGAAGCTGCCGAAGCCGCCGAAGCCGCTGCCGTAGCTGCTTTGGTTGGCCTGTCCGCTTTTTATCTGATCGTAGGCTGCGTTAATTTCGTTCATTTTCTGCGCCGCCGCCGCATCGCCGGGGTTGCGGTCGGGGTGATAGTTCTTTGCGAGCTCGCGGTATGCTTTCTTTATCTCCTCGTCCGTCGCATTGCGCGAAACGCCGAGGACTTCATAGGGGTCCCGTGCCATTCGGTACTGCTCCTTACTTATTGTCTGTTCCGTAGTGACTGTCGAATTTTATCCACACGCCGCTGCACAGTATGTTTTTTATTATATCCGCATCCTGTATCATCGGGAGCCGCTCAAAGCTCTCGATGCAGTCGGCAAGCAGGGTTTGGAGAATGTCCCGAAAGCGCTGCTGTTCGTCGAGCCTGCCGTACAGGTAAACGAAGGGGTTATACTTATATGCTCTTTTGTCGCCCTTGAGGTCTATGCACGCGTCCATGACATACACGAACTGACCGAGCGCGCGTCCGAAGCGGCGCAGTGTGTCCGCCCAGATATCCTCGCGCATGACGAAAAGCTCCGCCATCAGATCA
>OHLH01001719.1_pt1 | contig 10082 bp, 16 predicted proteins | sample 1569061 | NCBI WGS metagenome assembly OHLH01 (sample SAMEA3879603, study PRJEB24766) | human gut metagenome | biome: human-associated habitat; feature: feces | place: USA | collected 1985/1987
ACGGTAAAATGTAAGAAGTCAAAAGATCCGAATTTTGCCTATTACTGCTTCGGGATGCTCTCTCCCCGGCAGAGCAAAGCGGTCTACCGTGTCACCGAGGGTGAGTATGTGCTGGTCGATCTGAAGTCCGCCCAAAAAGTTGTGATCCCCAATGCGGGCTGGCATCCCTTCTTCTCTCCGGATGACCAGTGCTTCTCGGTGGGCGGCAGGTTCTATCTGACCCAGACCGGAGAGGAGATTGCCAATCCTTTCCCGTTTTCGGTCCGGCAGGGGCTAAATTTTTCAGACACCTGTATGGTGCGGACAAGGGGCAGTCTGATGGCCGTTCAGCAGGATCGTGGCAGCTCCCCCATAGAGCTGTGGGATACCGGCAGCGGCCAACTGCTGGCCTCTATTGACGACCCCTTTGTGGTGCGGCAGGTGAATTTTGCCTTTACCCAAAGCGGGCTGGTCCTGCACACCGATTACGGGGCCATGAGCATCTATTCCTGCGCCCTCTGAAACGGAGAAATGAACTATATTTATTTTTACGATGAGAAAATGGAGGGGGCACAATGAACTTTAACGAAGCAATGCAAATGCTTGGAACCAAGTTGCAAGGGAAGTACGGGCATTTAGGCTTCAAGTATAAAAAATCCGACAAAACACTTACGAGGCACAGTAAAAATTTCACCTATATGATTGCGTTTTCCTCATTCGGCGGGAACACAAAGGATAGCATAAGCATAGAGGTTTGCTATATAATCAACACCCGTCCATACGACCCTTATGGTTATGCCAAACCAGACATCAACACACAACCACTGTTTTACAGTTTGAGAGACAATGAAATATATCTTGATATAGGAAATGAAGAAAAGATTAACAATACCTTTGAGATTGTTTGCCAGTGGATGGATAAAATACTGATTCCAAAAATGAATGAGCTTTGTGCTACCGAGTAATGTGGAAGTGATGGCGGAGAAAGAGCGTGGACACCTATGGACAAAGAATCATTGACAGAAAAACTCCTGGACTTGGTCGAGGGGCGGGAAACACCAGAAAGTTGGCGGAACTGGTGGGACGAACATGAGACGGAGTTGGAAGCCCTGCTGAGTCGGGGTGAATTTCTGAAACTGAAGCCCTGCCGACACGGTTTTCAGTGGGTCCCGGTGTTTGGCAGCCAAAAGAGAGCCATCGCCATTCTGGAAAAGAGCGGCACAGCATTTGAAGCCAGCAATCTCTACCAGGAGCGGTATCTGGCGGAGCTGGACGCTTTCTGTAAGGAGCAGGAGCGGGTGCAGAGGGAAAAGCAAAAGGAATTCAAGGCCAATAACCCGGAGTTATTTGGCCGATACCCCAAGTTCTCCAAGGCGTTGGCAAAGGTGCTGGACCCCTCTGACGAGATCAAACCCGCCGCCACGGAGGAGCAGATCGGGAATCAAGAAAGCGTGCTGGACTTCACGCTCCCGTCCCAGGTGCGGGAGTTTTTCCTGCTGACCGCAGGCATCAATGTATCCACAGGCGTAATCGTTGAACTCTCTGGAACATTTAATCTGACCATTCATGGCGAGCGGTATTGTGTGCTGGGCGAGTTCTGGAAAGAAGCGGACGGCGACCAGCTCCTGCTCCGCCCCGGAGAGGAAACCATCTGGTACTACGCCCATGAGCAGGACAAGGTAAAGCGCCTCTGCAATGATATGGCAGAACTGCTGGAGAAGAAACTGGCGAGGTATCTCAATGAACACTGAAAACATTGCCCACTATTTTTATGGAAGCGCCCCTGCTGAAGATGAACTCATGAATGCTGTTTTCAGTGGCGAGAATACGGTTGATGCTTTGAAAACAGCGGCAAATCAGCATGAATTTCTCTACACCGAAAAAATCCGCCTGTGGAATGAGCTCCACATGGCGCTGGTGGGATGCCCTGGGACAGAACCGATCTCTCATGAACCGCTCAGCCAAGCAATCGTAGGTGTTGATTTCGTTGATGATGGTCAGGTGGCCTACACTCTCTTGGAGGATCTGGATGACATCGTTTCTGCCCTCAATGAGGTGGATGAAGATGCTTTCCTGGACAAGTATCTCCAACAGAACGGAGTGGAAAATCGGGATGCAGCGTTGGCCGAATTTAGAACTTTGAGAGACTTCTATAACAAGTGTCAGGATTTTCATGGAGATGATGACTATATCCTGGTCGTGGGTATCTATCGTGACTGAGAGGTGGTAACATGGCAAGCGTATCCACTTGGAGTGGAATCCGGAACAAATTGGAGAATGATTACCTGTGCCCGGCGCTCCGGGGTCACATTCAGTATTTTGCCACCAGTTACAGCAAAAGCGCCGACCATGAGGGCCGGGCAGCCATTCGTATGGACGGTGTGGAAGTACTGCGGAGCAACTACTACATCTATTTTGAGAATGTGTGGACGAAATTTCATCACCTGCGGTCCACAACGCTGAAAGATTGCGACTCCGCGAAAGAAGCCATCGACCAGGCTCATGCCTTTGCGCTGGAGCAGGGCACCTTTGACCAAAAGGTGTTCTATGAGGCGTTTGGGATCTTTGACAACCAGAGCATTGAGAAAAGCCTTGTCAGCCAGAATCCTCTTGTCCGCATCTTTGCCCTCCTGGACCGCAGGCTGGGAAAGCGCCACCTGCTGGCTTTGGAGAAATCCATGGAGCAGGAACTGGACTGGGTGCGGGCCTTCTATGTGATCCGGATGCAGGCAGAAGGGCTGATGGAAAAAGAATAACATTCAGGAGGAACAACTATGTCACAGATCGCATCCTTTTACCTTCTCAAAGACGGCCGGCGGCAGGAACTGTCAAACGGCGACTGCTCCGGCGCGGTCTATATGGCCATCTGGGACTGGTGTGAGAGCGAACTGGATCTGGATGTCCGTTTTCCTGCTCCCCAGACGGAGGACACCCTGGACTGCGCTCTGCTGGAGGGAGAGCTGGCGTCTCAACTGCTGGCAGCTCTGCGGGAGCAGGACCTCCCGGAGCTGGCCGCTGAAATTGCCCCGGACTGGGATCTGCCCACCGAGGCGGTGCAAAGCGGGCTTGAAACGCTGCGCTCCCATCTGGAACTGGTGCAGGGCGACGCTGCCCTGCTGTATGAGATGACTTGACGGGGCCATGCCCCATAGAATATTGCGAGGAAATTATGATCGAAATCAAAGGAAAATACAATGAGGCCAAGATCTTCACCGATGTGGTGGACAGCGCCTCCATCGCACAGGTTCAGGAGCTGTGCAATCAGGAATTTACGGCGGGTAGCCGCATCCGGCTCATGCCCGACATTCACGCCGGGGCGGGCTGTACTATCGGCACCACCATGACCATCACCGACAAGGTGGTGCCCAATCTGGTGGGTGTGGACATCGGGTGCGGCATGGAGACCACCCGCATCCGGGAGGGGCGGCTGGAGCTTCAAAAGCTGGACAAGCTGATTTATGAAAAGATCCCCTCCGGCTTCTCCATACGGGATAAGGCCCACCGCTATCTCGATGAGATCGACCTGAGCGAACTGTGCTGTGCGCACCATGTGGATCTCCTCCGGGCGGAAAAAAGCATCGGTACGCTGGGTGGTGGGAACCACTTCATTGAGGTGGACAAGGACGACGAGGGAAATCTCTACATCGTGGTTCACTCCGGCAGCCGTCACTTGGGTGTGGAGGTGGCCAGCTATTACCAGGAGGCGGGCTATAAGGTGCTCAACCGCACTGACGATGCCTCCATCGAGGCGCTGATTGCCCGAATGAAAGCGGAGGGCCGGGAGAAGGAGATCCAGAAAGAACTGAAGAAACTGAAAAACCTCAAGCAAACCAACATCCCCAAGGCCCTGGCCTATGTGTCCGGAGAGTTGTTTGAGCAGTATATCCACGACATGAAGATCGTCCAGCACTTCGCCATGCTCAACCGGCAGGCCATGATGGACGAGATCGTCAAAGGCATGAAGCTCCATGTGGAGGAGCAGTTCACCACCATCCACAACTATATCGATACCGACGCCATGATCCTGCGGAAAGGAGCTGTGTCCGCCAAAGAGGGCGAGCGACTGCTCATCCCCATCAATATGCGGGACGGGAGCCTGCTCTGCGTGGGCAAGGGTAACGAGGATTGGAACTGCTCTGCTCCCCACGGCGCCGGCCGCCTGATGAGCCGGGCGGACGCCAAACAGTCCTTCACGGTGTCTGAATTCAAAAAGCAGATGGCAGAGGTCTACACCACCTCGGTGAGCAAGGCCACCTTGGATGAGTGCCCCATGGCCTACAAGGGGATGCAGGATATTCTGGACAACATCGGCCCCACGGCGGATGTGGTAAAGGTCATCCGCCCCATCTACAACTTCAAGGCCGGGGACGAGGAGTAAGAAACGGAGCAGAATATTATGGTGAGAGATGGCATCGTGTTCAAAGATGAGGATGGTCAGGTCATATTCAACCAGCACAGCTTCTGTGAACTGGTGAAGCACCTGCTGGTGGAGCTGGTGGGGATCTCCTATGAGGAAGCCTCCCAGATAGTGGATCGCTCACCGCTGGCAGAGCCAGTGGCCGATGCCATGGGAGTGGCGATGTTCAGCCATGACCTGCCTTATTACTGGGCTATGTTTTTCTACTATGGGAACGGTTATTGGCAAAAGGGTATTCCAGCGCAACCAGAGGATATGGATGCCTATGAAGCCTTGGAAAATAAGATCATGGAGAAATATGACTTAAAGGAGCCGTTTATATGGACATGAGAGAGATGTTCACCATTGACGGTCGCCGCTTTTCTAACATGGCCGGTTTTTATGACGAGGTGGAGCAGGTGTTCATCTGTGGCTTGGATTGGAAGATCGGTCGGAACCTGAACGCTTTCAACGATATTCTTCGGGGCGGTTTTGGGCGGCATGAGTATGGACAACCCATCCACATCCAGTGGCTGGCCTATGAAAAAAGCGTCCGTAATCTCGGAAAAGAGACGATGGACACCATTGTGGAAATCATTTTGGATACAGACCATTCCGGGCACGACTGTACCCTGGAACGGCTTTGACCAAGCAGAAAAGGAGGCAAACACTATGGGACTTGACATCTACGCCGGGACGCTGACCCGGTACTATTCTCACAACTGGAAAACCGTTGTTCAGCAGTGGGCGGAGGAAAACGGATATTCCTTCAACCGCATCACCCCGGATGGGGAACCCGCCGACGACGAGGAATTGTCCCCGACCGATGTTCAGGCGGCGGTGGAGAACTGGCGGGATCAGATTCTGGCCGCCATTTCTCAGCCGGACCAGCCCCCCTACGCCCCCTGGCCGGAGAATAATGAGAAGCCCTATTACACGGACAAGCCGGATTGGGATGCCTTCGGCGCTATGCTGCTGGTGGCCGCCTGTCGTACATACGAGGAACCGGTGCCTCCCACCGTGGAGAAGGACTGGATCTTCGGGGAGCATCCCTTGATTGCCCGCCTTGCATCGGACGAGGAGCGGGTGTGGTCCCTGTTTCGGGGCGTGACTTGGTGGCTTCCCCTCACCGACAGCTTTCTGTTCCAAGGCCCTCTGCCCACCGATGACACCGTCGCTATCGCCACCTTGGGCGGACTGCGGAAGGAGCTGGAAAAGCTGAACCAGCTGGCATGGCAGGCCGATGAGGATACCATCCTTGGCTGGGCAGACACGGAGGGATACCCGGTAGACGGAACCGTAGACTCAGATGGACAGTATAGCAAGGCAGACATCCCGGAACACACCCAGTATGACACCCAATCCCTTGCCAAGTTCGCCTTCTCCATGTTCTGGCGGGCCATGCGGTTTGCCGAGGAACAGCAGGTGCCCATCCTGCTTGATTATTAAGGAGGATTCGTCAGGAGGTGGAGACCGTGGAACAAAAACGCCCGGCAGATATATTTCAGGAGTTTCTGGACTACCTATGGAACGGCCTGGGGCTGGAGGAAAAGGGCTGGAAGCGGCTGAAAAAAGGCGACTTCAAAAAGAAAATGAAAAACGGGCTGACCTATCAGATCTGGTTTGACCGGAGGCGCTACAACTACATAGACTACGAAATCGGCCATGGAAATGTGGAGGTGGGCTTCACCTGTATCATAAAGCAGGGAGATGACCGGCTCTACTCTTTCAAAATAGAACCGACAACAGGCGGTTCATTCTTTCGGATGCTGACAGAGGACCTGCGGCTGAACACCGGGCTGCTGGACACCTTTCTGCCCCTGATCAAAGCCCACTACCTTGACTTTATCGACCGCTTTGAGACGGACCCAGCAGAGGCATTACATCCGGTCTGCGCCCCCTTTATCCAGCCAGAGGATTACAGCTGGTGCATCCATGTGGATGAGCAGATGGTGGAACAGTACGGAACGGCGGAGCAGATGGAGGAGTACCGCCGTCAGGCGGAATTGCTCGGAACGCCGGAGCACAAGGCAAAGAACTGGATGGGTTCGATGTTGTTCCACCTCTCCCACGCCAATGATGTGGATCACGCCTGGGCCTCAAGCCGCACCAAAGAGGAACTGGACCAGGTGGTGGAACCCTTTGTGCAGGCCAAGCGGCAGACAGGACAGTGGACTCAGGAGGATGAGGCGGGTTATCAGCTCTACCAGCAGGAAACAGATCCGAAGAAGCGCACCTTTCGGGTATGGTATCTCATCGCCAACCCCCGCGGCCTGCCGAAAGAGTTTGTCCAGAAAGAGCTGGAGTTTCGGTGGAAACTGTTCCCGGAGAAGAAGGAGGAAGCCAAATGAGCAATCAACTTTTCCAACAAAACCTGGATGACAAAAAAGGCCCACAACCCGGAGGTCCCTATCTCATTCAGATGCTGTTCAAAGAGCCGGTAGAAATGCCGGATAAAGAAAAAATGACTGCCGTAATGGAGAAGCACATCGGATCAACAGAGTGCTTCTGTTATGATAAGAAAATGGCCGGCTTTGCCGCACAGGAGCATATTGCAGAGTTCAAGGACGGAAAATGCCCGGTGCAGCTGATGGTGATGAAATGCGACAAGTTCAAGGGCAAAGGCTTTGATGCCTTCCTGATGAGCCAGATGTGGGACTGCCAGGAGGACCGGGAGCGGATCTTCCGGGAGTGCAAATATCAGGTGGTGGCCACCGATATGCTGGCTGCGGCGCTTCCGGCGCTGGAGCGTGCCAACCTGGATGCCGACTTTCTGGAGGCTCTGGCGGAGCTGTACCCCACCTGTGAGGCATTCTATTTCCAGAACTGCGGCAAGCTGTTTCTGGCGGAGGATGTGCGTTCTCACCAGATTGAAGGCTCGGATCGGTTCATCCGCTTTGGCGTCAATGTCCGCTTCTTTAACATTGAGGGCACCGAGGATATGCTCATCGACACGGTGGGCATGAGCACCCTGTTCCTGCCCGACCTCCAGTACCACTTCCACGACATGGACCCCAACTGGGTGGTAAACCACGCCTACAATGTGGCATCGTACATATTGGAACATGATAACCCCATTCAGGATGGGGAAACCATAGACGGCGTGGCGGATGGCCAGATGAGCCGGGAGATCCAGTGGAAGTGCCAGTATGAGGACGCCCTGATCCAGCCGCCCAGAGGGGTGCTGGACATCCACATGGGGAACTATGCCTCTGGAGGACGCTGAATGAACGGCGTTGTGCTCCTGGTGGGCGGACTGCTGCTTGTGGCGGTAATCAAGCTGATTATGGATCGAAATTGGATTGGCCTGCTTCTCTGTGTGGTTGCCCTGTTCCTGGTCTTTGGGACTGGACACCATACAAAATAGACCATTTTAAGAATCGAGGAGGTGAAGTATGCAGAATTCAACAAATATGCGGATACTGGAATTACTCCGGTTTCTCTATGAGCAGACCGATGAAAACCATCCCGCCACAGTATCTGACATCATTGCCCATCTGAATGGAAAAGGAATTCAGGCAGTGCGGCAGACTGTTTACGCGGATACCAATGCGCTGATCGATGCAGGAATTGATATTGTGGTGGTCAAGAGTACCCAAAACCAATATTTTATGGGAAGCCGCCTGTTTGAGTATCCAGAACTGAAAATGCTGACAGACGCAGTAGCATCCTCGAAGATCATTTCTGCCAGGAAATCCGAGGAACTGGTACAGAAATTATGCCGTCTGACCAGCACACATCAGGCAGAGCAGCTTCGGCAGCTCGCCAGCCTGTCCAGCCGGGTGAAACCGGACAATGAGCAAGTCTATTACATCATTGATGCCATCCAAACGGCAATCTTGGAAAAGCGGCAGATACAGTTCCAGTATTATGAATATACGCCCGAGAAAAAACGAGTTCTCAAACATGGCGGTTATCTCTATCAACTGGACCCTTACGCTTTGGAATGGAAGAATGACCACTATTACCTGATTGGCTTTTCTCACAAACACCAGCGGATGGCCCACTTTCGAGTAGACCGTCTGTCGGGGATCAAGATACTTCCCTCCGGCTTTACCCCCGATGAAGACTTTGATGTGGCGGGCTACACCAACAAGATCGTTGATATGACCGCACAGTTTCTGTTGAACTGCTCTGTGAGAACAAGCTGATGAAAACCATCATAGACCATTATGGAGAAGCTGTACCAACCCGCACATATGACGAGGAACACTTTACGGCAAACATTGAAGTCGACCCAAGCGGCACCTTTTACGGATGGGTATTCAAATTTATGGGCGGGATTCAGATCATAGCACCTCATGAGTGTGTGGAAGAAATGAAGCGGATCGCCCACAGGTTTCTCTAAAACAGGGACCAGGTGTTATGGAATTTTAACACCTGGCCTCTGCTTTCTTTTTTGCCCTTGTGTCGAACAGATGTGCCAGTTATAATATAAACAAGATGTTCGCAAACCAGCGAAACTCTATGAAGGAGGGAGACCAGTGACCTTTGGAGCTTTCATCAGCACACGGCGCAAAGAGGCCAAATTAAATCTCCGGGATACCGCGAAACACCTCGGTATCTCCAATGGGTACCTGTGTGATATTGAGCAGGGTCGCCGGCCAGCGCCAGAGGGAGCATTTGTAGAGCGGATCTCTTCTTTTCTGGAATTGGATAAGCAGGAGCATGAAATGCTGCTGGATCTGGCCGCAGATTCCAGGCAGACGGTTCCGGCCGATCTGCCTGACTATATCCGCCAGCATGACATCGTCCGCGCAGCATTGAGAGTGGCAAAGGAAGTAGATGCTACCGATGAGGAATGGAAGGCATTTATGGAAATGCTACAGAACCGCCAGAACTAAGGGGGGATTTTCTTGTCTGTACCAAAGTATCGATTGGACGCAATTGAAACCATTGGACGGAAGATCCTGCAAGAGTATGATCCCGCTTTGTTGGACGGGCCTCCCCAGGCAGTTCCCATTGAAACTATCATAGAGACCAAGTTTGATCTAACTCTGGAATATCATTGCCTACGCAAAAACGGGAGCATCCTTGGGGAAACGATTTTTGATGAAGGAGCGGCTATTTTATACGACCAAGATGAAAAACGCTACCGTTTGATTGCAGTCAAGGCCGGAACAATCCTGGTGGAGGAGCGGCTTTGTGTGGACAGGCTCCTCGGCAGGCTGCGAATGCGGCTATGACGAGTGGCTTGAGGGATTCCAGTTCTGCATTCATCCGGACGACCGGGATTGTCTGACGGAACTGCTGACTCGTGCGAATCTTGCAAATGCGTTTTCAAAGTCCGACGAGGTGCACGGCGAGTTCCGCTTTATGCGCCCGGACGGTCCATGCTGGGTAAATCTGCGGCTGGTGAGAATGAAACAGCGCCTTGCCGGGCGTTATCCTGAGTTCATCGTGTTCCGGCGTATCGACGCAGACCACCGCGCCGTATTCATGGAGGAGCTGCGCAACCGCCTGATAAACGGACTTGCGATCCCCTATATGATCCTCGACCTTATCGACCTTCGCGCGGGCAGCTTCTATTCCTCCAGGGACAATCAGGGGCTTTTCGCGGAGCACTTCAACGAGATAGGAAGCTACAGCGACGCGCTGGATCGCTTCGTGGAAAACTGCGGGTGCAGCTTCGCGGACAGAAACGCGATACTTTTCAATTTCAGCGTGGAGCACATGACTGAGCGTTTCCGGGCAGGGGAAAAGATGA
>OHLH01001724.1_pt1 | contig 10048 bp, 8 predicted proteins | sample 1569061 | NCBI WGS metagenome assembly OHLH01 (sample SAMEA3879603, study PRJEB24766) | human gut metagenome | biome: human-associated habitat; feature: feces | place: USA | collected 1985/1987
CACTGCCACCCATCAGCGCCACTGCTTCACCAGCCTTAATCTCCAGCGAAACATCATGCAGAAGCTCAAAGGTTTTGCCACTGCTGCGATCAATAAAGCTTTTAGAAATATTTTCAGCCTTCAGCATACAAAAAGCACCTCACTTCCGCATTTCCTACCTGCTGCATAGCAGGCTTTTCTTCCTTGCAACGCGTTGTGCAATAAGGGCAGCGTGCCGCAAACTTACATCCGGTAAAGCTTTCTCCCGGAACAGGAGCCTTGCCGGGAATAACCTGTAAGCCGTTCTTGGGCAAAGCCTGCAAAAATCCTTTGGTATACGGATGCAGCGGTTTGTGCCAAATATCCTCATTATGCTCTAAAACCTGTCCTGCATACATAACCAGAACATCGTCACACACCTCTTGGGCCAAGGCTATATCATGCGTAATAATCAGCATACTTAAATGTAAATCCTGCTTGATTGTCAGCAAATTTTTGCGTACAACAGCGCCAACCTGTTCATCAAGGCCTTTGGTAGGTTCATCCGCCAAAATCCATTCAGGCTTACTGCTGACAGCCATAGCGCACAATACACGCTGCAGCATGCCACCGGAAAGCTCATGCGGATATGCAGCCAAAACACGCTCGGCCTCCTCTAGGCCGAACAAACGCAGACATTGCTTTTTATAGCTGTTATCGCTGTCCGCCATTTGATGAACGTCCAAAATATCCTGCATCTGCTTGCCTATTTTGCGTACAGGATTCAACGACTCACTGGGATTTTGCGGAATAATACCGAAAGCAGATAATATTTTTTCCACCTGCTCGCCATCATAAAGCACGCTACCCTTTTTGACGACTCCCGACGGCAAAATATTTAAAATTGCCTGCCCCAGTACAGATTTACCGCAACCGCTTTCACCGATAATCGCAGTAAAATTACCTCCGGGCAAACTCAGGCTTACATCATCTACAGCATAAAATACGCCTTGCGGCAGCTTAAAACCTACAGATATATTTTCTAACACAAGATTTTTTACCATTTGCGTACCTCATCAAGCTGTGTATCTAAGCTGTCACGCAGATGCTCACCGATAATATTAAGAGAATAAATCAGCAAAAATACAAACAGACCGGGAATTATAATCAAATGCGGTGAGCTGCGATAATACATAATAGCATCGTTAATCATTACACTCCAGTCAGGAGTCGGCGGCTGTACACCTAAGCCCAAAAAACTCAGGCCGGCAATCGCCAGTATGCCTCGGCCAAGGCGAATGGTTACCAGCACAAGCAACTTGTTCGCAATGTTGGGCAGTAAATGACGGACAATAATTCGCAAATCACTGCAGCCAAGACAACGCAGCCCTTCAATGAAAGGCTCTCCCATCAGCTGCAGCACCTCCGCACGCACAATACGCGAAAAGCCGGCCCAGGATGTCACAACCAACGCCAAAACCAGACTATAAATGCTGGGACCGAGAATACCGGCCAAGGCTATCATAAAACAGCTTCCCGGTATACCCTGGAAAATATTGCTCAGCACAGTAAAAAACATATCCAGCTTACCGCCATAAAAGCCACACAAAAGGCCTACTCCAACACCCAAAACAAGCGCCAAAACCGACGAAATCAAGGTAAGCAGCATTGATGCCCGTCCACCGTAAAGAATACGGCTGAACATGTCGCGCCCCAAAGCATCCGTGCCGAAGAAATGCTGCCAGCAGGGACTTTGCAGACGGTTAGCCATATCTGGTTCAAAGGGATTATGCGTTGCCAGAAGCGGGGCCAAAATACTGCCGAGAATGATAAACGCAAGTACAAAAATAGCGAAATTAAGCTGTATTTTTTTAGTCATGTACTTCAGCGCCTCCTCTCAGCTTAGGATTCAGATAAAACATCAGTAAATCAACCGCTAAGGTTATCAATACCAAAAGCCAGCCTGTAAAAAGCACATAGGCCTGCAATACAGGGTAATCGCGGAAGCGAATCGCTTCCAGTGCCATGCTGCTGATGCCAGGCAGAGCAAAAATACTTTCCGCAATAACCGAACCGCCCAAAATTCCTGCCAGATAATTACCCAGCAAAGCAATTACCGGCAGCATGGCATTAGGAAACGCATAGCAAAAAAGCAGCTTTATTTTGCTGATTCCGCGCACACGCGCTACAAGAAAATATTGGGAAGCAAATTCCGTCAGCAGCGAGCTGCGCATATAGCGGCACACTGTTGCCGAGGTAGAAAACGAAACTGCCAACGCCGGCATAATAAAATAACGTAAGCTTTCACTGCCGCTTGTCGGAAGCAGGCGCAGCGTTTCGCTGAACAATAAAATCATCAGCAACGCCAGCCAAAAGCCGGGTACAGCTAAAAGTATATTAGTCAAAAACTGTACCGCATCATCCAGCCAACTGTTTTTGTAAACAGCGCATAAGGTGCCAAATGCAATGCCAACAACCGCAGCAATGGCCAATGCCAGCAGCGCCAGCTCCACTGTCACCGGCAGTCGCAGCAAAAGCTCATGCAGAATATCCTTGCCGCTAATGTAGCTGCTGCCGAAATTACCATGCAGCACCTGCACAAACCAGCTGAAATACTGCACATATATAGGTCTGTTCAAGCCAAGCTCTTCACGCATCGCTGCTATCTGTGCATCCGTAGGTGCATCCAGACCATCCTGATTCAAGGCAAACTCCGCCGGGTCACCTGGTGATAACAACCCCAGAATGAACGCTAAAAGGCTAATACCGACCATTACAGGTATGGCCAATAAAATTCTTCGATAACAATATCTAATCATAATTCTCCGCCAATTCTACCTTACTCAAATCTACACCGTAGATTAAAGGTTTATAATTTTTTAAACGCTTATTATAGGCAACGATGTTCATATCATTGAAAAGAGGGATCACAGTACAGAATTCGAGAAATCTAAAGTCCGACTTTATTTTACTCGGATTCTGTTTCTTTTACAATAAACTAACCGGACAATACCAGCTCGTCCTGCTATAAGGCAGCAACTCATCATTCATGCATATTATCAGCCCAGTCTGTACATCCATGTCAAGCTTATCTAAAACCTTAAAATTTTTATCTGCATGATTAGGTAATTTCGCCTTTTTTATTTCTATCGGATAAACCTTTTTCCCATCTATAATAAGCAGGTCTATCTCCTTTTTATCTACATCACGATAATAATAGAGATTAGGTTGTTTACCTGCGTTATAATAGCTTTTTATAATTTCCGTAATAACATAGGTTTCGAAAAACGCCCCATCCATTGCACCATTTTCAATAGTAGCTGCACTTGGCCACCTGCATAAATATGCTGCTAAACCGGTATCCATGAAATATACCTTCGGCGTTTTTACCAAACGATTACTGATATTTGAATAGTACGGCCTGAGAATAAAGATAATTCCTGAACGCTCTAAAATAGACACCCATTCCTTAGCTGTCGGTGAGGAGACTCCAACCGCGCGGGCAATTTCCTCATATTTCAGTTCTTGCGCCGTCCTTGCAGCCATAAAGATTAAAAAGTCATAAAAAGCACTTAATTTGCCAACCTGAGCTAATTCTTTAATATCTCGCTCAAGATAGGTGTTAACATAATCCATATAGAATCTCTCTCTGTCTATGTTGCTCAAAACAAGCTTCGGCATACCACCTTCAAAAATCCTTTGATAAATTTGATGGATATTTTTATTGGCTACCTGCGAAAAGCGCTTTTTTAATACCTCTATATCTGGGGAAAATATGGAAGCTTCACGCTTTTCTATTTCCGCCGTTGTTAAAGTAGACATATCAAAAACAGAAATTCTTCCAGCTAAAGAATCTGCCACGCCTTGCATCATTTTAAACTTTTGTGAACCGGTCAGCCAATACATCCCTGCATTATCTTCACCTTGTAAGGCTTTAGCATCAACTATTCTTTTCATTTCCAACAGTAGCGACGGCACACGCTGAAACTCGTCTATTAATAGTGGAAAGCCATAGGTTTCAAAAAACAATGCAGGATCATTCTCTGCCAGCCTGCGCGCATTAGCATCATCTAATGTGACATATTTTCTTTTGTCTTCTTTAATATGGTAAAGCATGGTAGATTTACCAACCTGCCTTTGACCACATACCATTACTACAGGATAATACTTTGACGCTTCAATTATTTGCTTTTCCAGATGCCTTGTAAGATACATATGCTTCACCGCCTTTAAAACTCGAGTAATCTAAAGTATGACTTTATTTTACTCGAGTTTTTTGTGTATGTCAAACGACAGCCAGAGATAATAGTAAAGAAGAACTGAAGAAATTTAATTGCTTCCTGACTTCATCGCTTCTTTGCTGCAATTAGTCCTCCGCCAATTCTACCTTACTCAAATCTACACCGTAGATTAATGGTTTATAATTTTTTAAACGCTTATTGTAGGCAACGATGTTCATATCGTTGAAAAGCGCCACTAACGGTTCCTCTTCCACAGCTATTTCCTGCACCCGATCAAAAATCCGTTGACGCTCTTTTGCATCAACTGTATGTTTTACCTCTTGCATCAATCCCTGCAATTCTTTATTCTGGTAGCCTGTGTGACTGCTTATATAAATGGAACCTGTCGGCATCAGAAAACTGTTAAGTACCTCGTATGGATCTCCATTTGCCAGTCCCTTTTGCAGACGTGCGATATCATAATCGCCCTTGCGCAGCATTTTCGCTCTTGTAGCATACTCCAAAGACTGAATATGGACATCCAATCCTATTTTACCCAGCCAATAAGCAATCAGCTCAGCCTCGCCCTTCTGCAACGGCTCCGCACCGTTTATGCAATAGGTAACATCACAGCGCTTATCTCCTAATACTTCATGTGCCAGCTGCTTAGCTTTTGCTAAATTATGCTCCAAGGGAAATTCTTTATAACCGGGACTTGTATAATTTAACACATTCATCGTCGGCTCTGCATACCCCATATATAATGCATCGACAAGATTTTTACGGTCAATCGCCAGGCTTACAGCCTGCCGCATACGAACATCATTAAATGGAAAACGGCTGTTATTCAAAGCAAGATAGCGTATCATTGTCGATTTATTGCTTGCCACAGCAAAGCGCTTATCTTTCTTGATTTCGTCAGCTAAAAACGGCGGTATTGCATTTAAATCTAATACTCCGTCAATTTCACCGGATTAAAGTGCTGCATAGCGTGTATCCGTATTGGGAATATTGCGCACAACAAAATCTTTTATTTTGCCTTTTTCACCCCAATAATTATCATTGCACTTTAAAACGACATACTTATTCATGACGTTCTTGGTAATTTTATACGGACCTGTACCTATAGCTATGTCCTTAAAATCACCATTGGCATCAAAGCATTCAGGGGCAAACATCGGACTGCCGAAATCCGTCATTTTATATAATTGGTTAATATTCGGTTCCTTAAATACCAATCTGACAGTATATTCGTCCAGTTTTTCATAGCTGATTAAAGACGGATAATATAAGGCTAATGATAAGCTGTAAAAATTAGAACGCTTCAAGCCCTTTTTCATTCTGTCGAAATTAGCAATTACAGAATCAGCATTAAACTGTGTTCCATTTTGAAAATATACATTTCTTCTTAAACGAAATATCCATACCTTGCCATCATCCTGCATTTCCCAGCTTTCAGCCAGACAAGGTTCAGGTAAGCCTGCTTCGTCCCTTGTTATCAACGGCTCCCAAACTCCAAGAATCTTGCTGCAATAATAGGCATCCTTATTACTGGGAGCAAGATGCCTGTAGGCAGCCAGTGTAACAATATTTTTGTTTTTATTATCTATGTGATTTTGTGATTCTTCCTGCTTGGCACAGCCGACACACAATAAAAGCATCAACAGCAGAAAAAAGCTCAATATTTTTCTCATATTCGCATACCATTATACATCTTATTTATATAGAATAAAAGAGGGCAGCAAAACCGCCCTCTTTAAATTTTATTTTATTACAGACTAAATTCAGCAGACAAGAAGAAGGTTCTCGGAGTAGACAGGTAAACCTGATCACCGCGAGCAACAGTCCAATAATCCTTATCAAACAGATTGTAACACATTGCACTGAATTTTACAGGAACGCTATTCAGCTTAGTATTATAGGTTACACCTAAATCATAAACCATGTAAGCCGGTGCTTCCAGATGCTTGCTGTCTTTTGTAACAGTGCTGGAATTATAGTTTACAGTGTAGAACGGAGTTGTGCCGGTATAGGTTGCACGGCCGATTACACTAAAGCTATCGTCTGCTTTATATTCCAAAGCTGCAGATGCACTCCATGCGCCCTGACCGGATTCGCGTACACCGTTTTTGTACTCATTTCCTTTACCCATGTTCTTATATTTAGCATCCAGATAAGCAAGGCCAACCATGCCATACCATTTATCTGCTAATTTACCGTTAACAGATAATTCAAGACCTTTGTGATTAACTTTACCATCTTGTACAAGGAAAGGTTTAGCATAGCCTGCTACATCCTTGCTCACATTATTGGCCTGGTCAATATCAAAGTATGCCAAGGTATACATAGCACCTTTATTCTGATATTTTACGCCAACCTCATTTTGTTTAACCTTAGTCGGCGGTAATACTTCACCGGAATTCTGGTAGCTGGTTCCGGCACTTGCACCGATATCAAAGTTCTCTGCATGGTTGCCATAGAACATTACATGCTCATCAGGTGCATAGCTCAAGGAATAAGTCGGGCAGGTTGCATCGGATTTAATTTCTTTACCCCAGGATTTGCTGCTTGCATTCCAGGATTTTGCCGTAGCAGCATGTTTGTGAATGCCAATCATAGCATCCCATTTGCCGAAGCTGATGCTATCCAGCAAGGAAACACCCCAAATAGAAGTTTTGTTGTTAGGTCTTGTAGTATAACCAATATATCTTGCATCAACATCCTGGAAGGAAGTTCCTGTGAAAATGTTGGAGCCGCCAACCAAAGTTGTACCGGGTACAGTTGTAGAACCATTACGGTTTCTCCACGCCTTATCAGCAGACAGCATTACCTCATGCTTCAGCGCACCGGTTTCGAATTTATTCTTGGTGCCTAATTGAGCATAGTAAGAGCGTTGCGGAGTTGCACTGTTAGTCTGCAGGAAATCATAATTACCTGCATCATCTTTAATCCAATAGGAGCTCATATTAGGAGATACATTTTGATTCAGCTTTTGTCTGCTGTAGCCAAAGTTAGCAAACAAAGTCCAATTATCATTCATGTATTGCTCATGATTCAATGTTGCAAACCAGCCATAGCCTGCTTTCCAGGTACCTGCAGCAGCATAGTTTTTACCTCCGTCCGGAGCACTCGGAAGATGAGTTACACCGGGAATAGTTTGTTTAATGCTGTTACCGTTAGCATCCTTTACAGTTGCTGTTCCGGGATTTGCCAATTTAAACCAACGAATACCATTGTAAATGTCCAGATCTCTATAGTTTGCAAAGAAATTAGTGCTGCTGTGCTTATCTTTATGATCAACATTTACAGCAATGCCCTTTGCCTTCATATCTGCATCATTAACAGCAGTTTCACCATTCAGCAGCTCCGTATTCAAGCGCACACCCCATTCACGTTTTTGGCCGAGACGTTGGCTGATATCCAGATATTCACCAAAGGAGCCTTTACCGGAGAAGGTTTGTTTATATTTAATAAAGTCCGTATCACCGGCGCGTTTTGTTCTGGCATTGATAATACCGCCAGCAGTATTGGATTCATATTGAACACCGCTTGCGCCTAACATCGAGTTAGGACCAGAAACTACATCAATACCTTCCATAGCAAACATCGGAAGATTGAACTGAGTCATAACACCGTGTACACCATTAACATACATAGCAGTGCCATTGGTACGGAACCCACGAACAGAAAAGTCACCATGCAGAACACTGCCTGACGCTCTCACAGACGGAATGCCAACCAAAGCCTTATCCAAAGGCTCATTAGGTCCGAGGAATAAATCCATAGTCTTTTGCGCTACATTGGTTACGCTAAAAGGAGTTTTCATAACATCCTTTTCACCTAGCAGGCCGACAGAACCTTTAGCGTTGACCATTTCACCAGGCATTTGGTTGCGAGAACCTTCAACAACAACCTCATCCAGATTGCCATGAGCAACATCTTCTGCACTTGCGCTCATAACGAAACCTACGCTGGCAATAGCGCACAGCACTGACATAACCAGTGCTTTTTTGTTTCTTAACATACTCATCCACCTCATTAAAAATTTATTTTTTAACCATTGCCGCCGAGCTGTCCGAGTTTCGCGTGCGGCTCCGGCTAAACACATAATTTACCAAGGACGTTCAGTATTCCGGCAAGAAAAAAACGCCCTTCTGCACCATGACAGAAGGACGCACTTGTCCTTTACCATTCTCCTGTCACTCGCAGCATACTTTGGTCTTTACTTTCTCAGGCAATTCTTCTGGCTCAGTTTTCTCGCAAGCCTCGCCTTCCCGGTTTCCCAGTGGCATAATTAAGGCTTGCTCCACTTTACAGCTGCGTGACAGCGCAGGCTTCGCACCTGCTTACTTATTAAGTCTTTCGACACCTGATAGGTCTATAATATTCATTTGTTCATTATTGCAATCTACTTTTTCACGCAAAATTATAGCATAACGCACATACTGTTTCAAGTAGTATTAAATTGCATGAGCAAACAACGACAACTGATATATATTGCTGTCATGTTAGAACGGTTTACATATTATCATTACCTGTAATGTAAGTTTCATTAGGTTAACCAAGCATATATACAAAAAATTTTCTTCTCCTAAAAAACAAAACTCTGAGAAAACATAGTAATACTTCTGTTTCTCAGAGTTTTTATGATTCTTATGCACCGCAAACCTATATCAAATCATCCAAACAAACTAACTTTATCCCATGTTCTGCCGCATAAGCAACCGCCTGCTCTGTATAACCGGCTTTGGAAAAGAAATAATAATATAAACTCTTATCCTGCGCTACTTTTTTGCCTAAAAAGTGCTTCAAGTCTTTTACGTCTACCGGCCTATGCTTATATTTACACTCGCCCAAAAGTATTTGCGTTTGCCTGTAATCAACTGCCATAATATCTATCTCATCAGTCTTGTTCCACCAGCGGCCAATCTTGGTAAAATAAAACGGTAAACTGTGTTTTCTGTTCTGCTATCTAATCATGATTTGTATAATCTGGATTAGATAAATTATTTACCATTCTAAGGAAATCCGCAGGAGATGGAAAAACTAAAGATATGCTTTGAATTTCCAAATTATTTTATGTATTTTCCATTAATTTCTACATAAAGAAATACCTCGCTTTTATTTCTCTGCTACCTTAAGTCACTCACTGTTACATTCTAAACACTTTTAGCTAATTATCTTTTCTAACCTCTTGCTTTTTGCATATTGATAATATATACTATAAATTAACCTTGTTCAGCTTGTAACACTTTTCAAAACAAGCTGAGGCAGTTGCTGCTGCCAAAAATTTTTTGATGAGTATTTTTAGGAGGCAATTCATGGAAGCAATTCAACAAACAATCATGTATTTTCACAAAGGCGGTCTCGTTATGTGGCCGCTGCTTTTCTGTTCAATCGCAGTAATTGCAATTGCAATTGAGCGTTTTCTGTTTTACAAGGCAGAAGACAGCGGTCAACCATTTGCCGCTAAGTATTGCGAACTTTTGCGAGCTGACGAAAGAGAAGAAGCTTTTCAATTAGCAGAAGCAACCAACGGCGAATGCGCTAAAATCGTTGCTGATGCAGCTAAAATTACCGATGGCAGAGAACAACAAAAAGCATTTTTGGAAAGCCAGGCAGGTATTTTCATTGCTAAACTGAAAAATAAACTGGACTACCTTGCTATTATTGTTACTATGTCCCCGCTGCTGGGCCTGCTCGGTACCATCGTTGGTATGATCGGCGCCTTCAGTATCTTCAATCTGGAATCCGGCGCTCCTATCGCTATTACCGGCGGTATCGGCGAAGCACTTATCGCTACTGCTACCGGTCTTTGCGTAGCTATTCTTTCCTTGTGCGCACACTCTTATTTTGCCCATCGTATGGAT
>OHLH01001730.1_pt1 | contig 10017 bp, 8 predicted proteins | sample 1569061 | NCBI WGS metagenome assembly OHLH01 (sample SAMEA3879603, study PRJEB24766) | human gut metagenome | biome: human-associated habitat; feature: feces | place: USA | collected 1985/1987
TAAAAGTGGATGCTTGTGGCATATCTTGTCCCGGTCCTATCATGAAGCTGAAGAAAAGTATGGAAGAACTGGCAGATGGGGAGCGTCTGGAAATTGTGGCGACGGATGCCGGTTTCCCCCGTGATGCCGAGGCATGGTGTCAGACTACAGGAAACCGTTTTGTTTCTGCCCGTTCGGAAGGCGGAAAATACCGGGTGGTAGTAGAAAAGAATATTCCTCAAGTATGTGCAACAGAGACTTGTAAAGCGGACAAAGGGAAAACTTTTATTCTGTTCAGCGATGATTTGGATAAAGTTTTGGCTACTTTTGTACTCGCAAACGGTGCGGTGGCAACCGGGGAGAAGGTGACTATCTTTTTCACATTCTGGGGACTGAATGCCATCAAGAAACTGAACAAGCCTGCTGTGAAGAAAGATTTCTTTGGTAAAATGTTCGGCATGATGCTTCCTTCCAGTTCATTAAAACTGAAACTTTCAAAGATGAATATGGGAGGGATGGGTAGTAGGATGATGCGGTATATCATGAATAAGAAGAACATTGACTCACTGGAATCGTTGCGAGAACAGGCCATTCAAAACGGTGTCGAGTTCATCGCTTGTCAGATGTCGATGGACGTGATGGGCGTAAAGCGCGAGGAACTGTTGGATAATGTGACTATTGGCGGTGTAGCTACTTATATGAATCGTGCGGAGCAGGCAAACGTGAATTTGTTTATTTAAAATAATGTATGGAGAAAATAAAATCAATATGTGTCATGAGAGAGCTTTTTAAAGCTCTCTCTGAACTGGAAGCCAACTTGATAGAGCAATATGGGGTATCATTGAATGAAGCAATGGCACTTTGCTGTATCGGAGGTGACAGATTGACGGCGAGCGCTATATCAGAGCATACGGGTTTATCGGCTTCACACACATCGAAAGTGATTCGTTCGATAGAAGATAAAGAGTTGATAGTTCGCAGTTTGGGCGATAAAGACAAGCGGCAGATGTATTTTACTTTATCGGATAAGGGAAAGATTTGTTTGAATCAGTTGAAGGAGAACGAAATAGAAGTTCCTAAGATGTTGAAACCATTATTTAAATAGAAAATCAACTATCTTACTTATTAATTTAAACCAAAACCTTCTTCTTTTTCATTTGTTTATTCCTCACAATGGAACCGAACAAGTGGAAACAGAAATGGAAACAGTTGAGCAATCTGCGGAAATGGCGTATCTGGAGATTAAAACTGATTGATGCCCGCCTTTACTTCGTAAGTATATTTGTTGGTTTGCTTACGGGGCTGATTGCCGTGCCCTATCATTATTTGTTATGGGAATTCTTTGATATCCGAAAAGCCTTCTTCACTGCCCATTATCCGTGGTACTATCATGTTGTCTTGTTCTTTTCTCTGTGGGCCATCCTTATCGGGGTTGCCCTGATGGTAAAGAAGATGCCTTTGATAGCCGGAGGCGGTATTCCCCAGACAAGGGCGGCTATCAACGGACGTATTCATTACGACCATCCTTTCAAGGAACTGATAGCAAAGTTTTTTGGGGGAATATTAGCTTTGAGTGCAGGGCTGTCGTTGGGTCGTGAAGGGCCCTCCGTTCAGATTGGTTCATATATCGGAACATTGGTATCCCGATGGGGACATATTCTGAAAGGTGAACGAAAACAGTTGCTGGCGGCAGGGGCCGGTGCCGGACTTTCAGCAGCTTTTGCAGCTCCCTTGTCTTCTTCTCTGTTGGTCATCGAATCCATTGAACGGTTTGATGCTCCCAAAACAGCCATTACTACTTTATTGGCAGGCGTGGTGGCGGGCGGTGTGGCGAGTTGGATGTTTCCCACTACTCCTTATCATCTGATAAATGCCGTCTCTCCCGGTTTGTCTTTTTGGCGGCAGGCGGAGCTTTATATCCTTTTTGCTGCCGTGATTGCTGCCATAGCAAAGTTTTATTCGCTTATAGTTCCCTTTTTTCAACGATGGTTGCCGACGTTGAAACTCTCTGTCTATACTAAAATGTTGTATTTGCTGATTGCGGCATACGCTATTTCTCTGACCGAGACCAACTTGACGGGAGGCGGAGAACAGTTTTTGATGATGCAGGGAATGGACGGTACGCACGACATCCGGTGGCTCGGCGTCATGATATTGATTCATTTTGTATTCACTTTGCTTTCATTGTCTTCAGGATTACCGGGAGGAAGCTTTATTCCGACTCTGGTGACAGGAGGTTTGTTGGGACAATTATTCGGGCTCGTATTGGTACAGCGCGGAGTGATAGGGTATGAAAATGTCAGTTATATGATGCTTGTCGGGATGGTAGCTTTCTTGGTAGCAGTGGTGCGCACTCCGCTGACCGCCATTGTGCTGATAACAGAAATAACAGGCCACTTTGAGGTGTTTTATCCTTCTATCGTAGTGGGCGGACTGACTTATTATTTTACGGAACTTCTTCAAATCAAGCCTTACAATGTATTGCTTTATGACAGGATGTTTCGCAACCACAACCCGGAGTTTCCTGAAGTCGAGGGTGCGCGTTATCATCTGTATGTGGAAATAATGGATGGCTCTTATTTGGATGGAAAAGAAGTGGATAAACTGACTTTACCCAACAACTGTATCATTCTCAGCATCCGCCGTGACCACAAAACCCTGCCTGCTGCGGGTGAGACACTTGTTCCCGGCGACCAAGTGGAGATAGAAATGGACGCCAAGGATATTGAAAAATTGTACGAACCGCTGGTCAGTATGGCAAATATCTATTAAATTTGCCGTATGAAAAAGAAATTCCAACTTGAAGTTCCGGGAGGAGCCGACAAGGTGTTGCTCCATACTTGTTGCGCCCCCTGTTCGTCAGCCATCATTGAGTGTCTGATGCAACACAGCATTACCCCTGTCATCTATTATTGTAATCCGAATATCTATCCGCTTGAAGAGTATAACATAAGGAAAGATGAATGTACCCGCTATGCCCGTTCCTTGGGATTGGAGATTGTAGATGCCGATTATGACCATGAGGCTTGGCGTTGCCAAATGTCGGGGATGGAGCAGGAGCCTGAGCGTGGAGGGCGTTGCCTCCGCTGTTTCAAGATGCGTCTGTTGGAAACGGCGCGCTATGCCCACGAGCATGGATTCTCCGTGATAACCACTACGCTGGCATCCAGCCGATGGAAAAGCCTGGAGCAGATAGAAGAGGCGGGACGTTATGCCACTGCCCGCTATCCCGATGTTACTTATTGGGAACAGAACTGGCGTAAAGGCGGTTTGAGCGAGCGTCGTATTGCCATTATTAAGGAATATGATTTTTACAACCAAAGATATTGCGGTTGTGAGTTTAGCATGCGAAAAGAAGATGCTGCTCCTGCTGCGGATGGAGATAACTGATGCACGAACGCTATTAAGATTGCAGAATGTCCATATTTAAACGCCAATCCGTTTGTTTTATTGATTTAAAAAGATAACTTTGGCACAGACTATACTCACGGATTGAGTATGGGATTATTAAATAATTAACAAACAACATGACACAAACAAAATTTTTCAGATGGACATTACTGCTATGTCTTTCCGGCGCGACAAGCCCATTGGCTGCACAGGGTGTTGGAGAAAAAGCAAAGAAAGTAGAACAAATGCAAGTACTTAAAACTGATGGTAAAGTGCTGCGCATTACGGTCGATGGTAAAGAACAACAAATTCCATGGGTGATTAATCCCTCTCTTCGTCCCGATGTATTTGAGACATCGGGAGAGGAAGTTGTATTCCGAAGCAAGATAGATACCATCCGGTTCAATGTAGCCAAAGAAGGATGTTATGATTTTGTGGTGGTCACTCATCAAGGTGATTCCGCCATGACCCGGATAAAATGGGTATCGGCAAATCCTTTGGAAGAACCCTCGCGGGATATGTTGAAACGCTCTGCCGGCGGATTGCTTTCAAAGAAGCAGGCGCAGTTCGATATCGACGCCTTGGTCTATACTCTCAGCGAAGTCCATCCCGATATGTTTTCCGTGTGCAGACAAAGCGAATGGTTTAAATCGGTAAATAGGGTGAAGCAGCAGTTGCCCGATTCTGTTACCACGGTAGAGCTGTTTAAGTATGCGGCTCCGTTGGTCACGAAGTTAGGCGACGGGCACACCATGCTTCGTTTTCCTTTTAATGATTATTTTACTTCATCTACTATTCGGCTCCCCTTGTTTCTCAATGTAAAGTCCGACTACACACTGCGTGTAAGAGGGTGCATTGATAACCTGATACCCCAAGATGCGGAAGTTCTTTCCATCAACGGAAAGGAGAGTAGGGAACTGATAGAATCGATGATGGACTATGCAAGCGGAGAACGCGATTTCTTCCGTATAGAACGTATTAATTCTGATTTTTCGGCATTGTTTGAAATGATGTATGCCGCAGATAAATACGATGTCGTTTATCGTATGAAAGATAGCAAAAAGAAACTTGAAGTCACCTTGCATCCTACTACGTGGGCGGAACTTCTTCCCCGTATGCCGAAGAAAAAAGAGCAGGCGCGGGTGCCGGATTATTCTTTCAAAGTGGATGAAAAGAAGAAGGTAGCCGTTATGGATTTTAGAAGCTTTAATAATCCGCAACGGATGAAGATGTTTGCCGACTCCATGTTTGTAACCCTGCGCGAAAAGGGCATTAAGAATTTAATCATTGACTTGCGCAACAACGGCGGAGGTAATTCGATGGTAGGAGATGTTCTTTTCCGCTACATTTCTCCCAAGCCTTTTAAGCAAATGGGCAAGGCCCTGGTACGCGTCACGCCCACCACCATACGCTTGACGGGAAGAACCCAAATGGTTCCCGGATGGTCTTTTTATAATGATGAATCAAAAGGAAATCTTATTCCTCCGCTCACCAAAGAAGAAGGTCATTACGAAGGCAGTGTATATCTGTTGATAAGTCATCATACATTCTCTTCTGCCGGTTCGTTTGCCTGGGCTTTCAAGGAGTTTGGTATGGGGACGGTTATCGGCGAGGAATCCGGTGGCATGAATGTGAGTTTCGGCGATATCATCTATTATAAGTTGCCGGTGTCGGGATTGAGTTGCACTATTTCGTTCAAACGTTTTTGGCAATATGGCGCGGACGAAAAGGAGATACATGGTACATTGCCCGATTATGCAGTGCCACAGGAAGATGCTTTGGCTAAAGCCTTCCAGCTGATTAAGAAATAAAAAAAATAACGCGTATATTTGCGTTGCCCGATGCGAATATACGCGTTGCCAAAAGGCCGTGAGGTTTTAAAAAAAGCTCGGCATGTTTTCATGTAAGGGCAGATTGCATCACCCCCCCCTCACCAAGTCAGTCATTCCTGTTCTCCGTTTATCCTTGTATTTTAGTCTAAACGTGCAGACAATGTAGGATGTTCATTCACAACCGGAACCCCCATCAACAGGACGTTTCAACGGCTAATGAAAGGAGGAAGGGGGAATCAAATATTCCCATGAGACCTTTTAGCAAGGTAGCAGTTTTTTTGAAACAAGGCTTTGATATTGTGAATCTTTGTATTTACTTTGCACCAATCAATAGGCAAAGTAAAGACAGCGGACTATGAGAAGCAGAAAGAACATCCTATTCAACTTGACCATTATATTATTATTGGCATGTACAGCTTGCTACCGTTCCACTCGTCACGTCACAGAGAACTTGTCGCAAGCGGAGGAACTTATATGGACTGCCCCCGATTCGGCATTGCATATACTGGAATCCATCCCTACCTCCCGGCACTTAATCGGAAAAGAGCAGGCGGATTATGTTTTGCTGCTTTCGTTAGCCCAATATCGTTGCTACATCCCTGTATCTTCGGATTCGTCAATGATTGACCTTGCAGTAGAATATTATAAAGATAAGAATGATGCAGATAAAAAAGGGGCAGCCTTTTATGTGAAGGGATGCATATTGGAAGAATATTCCAAAGACATTCCCAATGCTCTGCTAGCTTATAAAGAAGCAGAAAAATGTATTCCCAGCATGAATGACAAACACTATGTTGCCCGCATTTATAGCAGTTTGGGATATATCAATCAATGTTCTTTCAATTTCGAGCTGGCCAAAGAATATTACCAAAAAGCTGTGCAAGCAAATATAGATGGAAAAGACACGGCTGCACAGACCAGTAATTTGCTCAACTTATTGCAACTATATCATATTTTCCATGATACTGACAGTGTTAACCAATGTATAACCAAGCTATTACAATTTAGCAGTAGTCTAAAGGACAGTATTCTTCAGTCTAAAATTTACCATAACATTGCGGTCAGTAAAATGTATCAGGAAAAATATGAGGAAGCCGAAAGCTTTTTCTCATGCGCCTTGCATATATCACCTGCTTCTCCCCCTTACAAAACAATGTCAGGACTAGCCCAACTATATATAAAGAGAGGGCAAAAAGAACGCGCAGACAGTCTGTTTCAAAATGCTTTGCTTTCCAAAGACTTATCACTACGCGCATATATTTATAATCAATTATATGATGAAGCTTGGAAAGCAGAAAATTACAAGAAAATCGCCCAATATGCCCGTCTGTATATAGACACCTCGGATTCCATCTACAATAGCCACCTGCATCAAGAAGTCTTGAAAGTGCAGAGAAAATATGACCACATGCAATTGTTATACCAAAAATCCCGACAAACGAATATAATATATTCCTCTATAATCATAATATTCATTGTTAGTGGGATACTTTGGTTTCTATTTATTCAATACAAGAAGAAAAGAAGAAAATGAAAAATTGCGAGCAGAAATAGCCGAGTTGGTCGGGGTCTTAGATAAAATGAGCACTTCTTGCAATAAGACTCAGAAAGAGCTTCAAGACCAGATAAACGCATTAAAAAGTAAGCAAGAAAAAGACGTCCTTATGTCACCTGAAGAATATGCGGCAATACAAAACACAATAGATAAACTGACAAAAGAAAAAGAGCAAAATGAAAAAGAACAACATCAAGAGTATGAAAAATTGCAAGCACAGTTTGAAGCTTTAAACCAAAAACTAAAAGAGGTAGAAAAACAAAACAATCGTTTCAGACTTATTTATGGTAATTATGATTGTGTGGAACAAAAAGATATCAAAGCCCTGCAAGTAGCATTAAACTTAAGTCAAAACAAGCCCTGTAATATATCCGACGATAGAGAGGATATAAAGCATTGGCTCAACTTATCAAGAAACGGCTTTGCCGATAAGCTACATAAGACCTACCCTATGTTAGATAAAACGTTTCTAGATATTTGCTATTTGGCTGCTTTAGGTCTGTCTATTGATGAAATAGCTCAATACGCAGGTAACATAAAAAGACGTTCAGTGGAACGGTATATGAGCCTAATTTGCCAAGAAGTACAGTACCCCATGAGCGGGAAAAAAGGGTTTGAGAGCTTTATTAACCACATACTTACTATTTAAACAGAACAAAAAGAGGGTCGGAAAATCTCAAAAAGCATCCTTGTATATACTTAATGCATTAATAATCAGTTATATATTGAATCTCATTTCTTCTTAAAGAGTACTTGGATATGTCAAAAAAGACATTTAGCTTTGTAGAAACAAAAATTAAAAACTTATGGAAAAACACACGCTATTTAAAATGCTGATGATTGCTTTATGTATCACATTTAGCATTTCAACGGTTTATGGTTCCAGCCTGCAAGGAGAACCTACAACAAAAGAAGAACCTACGATAATAGAAATTCTAGGCTTATTTGAAACCCATAAGGACAGGTCTTTGGTTCTCCCTCTTGAGGCATATCTGGATGGGAGACAACTTACCCTTACCTTTTTTGATGCAATAGAAGATGTAACTGTCTCTATTGTGGGAAACTCAGGTACAGTAGAAACACGCACGGTATCATTTAATGATTTCCAGACTGAAATCTTCGATGTAAGCCGGTATGCAGCAGGGAATTATAGTTTATTGATAACTACTCCCAGAGGGACCTCCTTATCGGGAAACTTTAAAATAGATATTTAGAAATGCCCTAATTAAGAAAGAAGAAGATGGCTGATGATAATGCTTTATTAGAAAAAATAGCCAATCATTACCTGTTTTATGGTTCTTTTCACTCTGATTTAGGGCTATACAACGGCAAGATGGGAATGGTCATTTTCTTCTTTCATTATGCACGATATACCGGAAATAGTTTATACGAAGATTTTGCTGAAGAGTTTTTAAATGAAATATTGGAGAGTCTGCACACCGAAACCCCCATCTCTTTCAAAAGAGGGCTGGCAGGCATAGGATGGGGCATGCTCTATCTCATTAAACAAGGATTTATGGAAACAGACATCCAAGAAACATTTAAAGACATGGACGAGAAAGTAATGGAATACAATCTTCTGTACATGAAGGACCGCTCATTAGAAACCGGGGCAAAAGGAATAGGGCTCTTAAGTGTGCGCACGCTTGGGCAATAGGATATTTTCTTGTTTTGTTCCTCTCAAGAAATTTATTGGTAGAATAAATTGTAATTTTTAAATTAAACGAATAATGAAGACATTAAAAAAAATCAAACTGAATGGTTTGAATGATGCCGAGTTGAGAGATCGCGAAATGGATGCTCTCAATGGTGGTGATAGGACATGTGGTTGCGGTTGCAATTATGAAGGTAGCGGAGGTCTACTACTCATAATAATGGAACTGCTAACTATAAAATCGGTCCTAGCGGCGGAAATTCAACTGGTGGATGTATTACTGATGGTGGTTATACTCTATTTAGAACAATTATATAATAACGAACCATGTTCTAAATACGCCGTGCGTTAAAAATAAGAATAGGGAATGAGAAAATAAAAATTTGCCTAATGCAGCAATATATTTACTCCTTCCCTACTCTTTGAAAAAATAAAATATTAAAACACACACTATGAAATACTTGTTAACCTTGTGCATGGGATTTTTCATGTTGCTCTCTTGCAATAATAAGTCCTCCCAATCTGCCGCAATAGCAACAGACGAACCGGAAGTGAACGAAGACACGCTCTTCAGAGTAATAGATTTGGCAAATAACCTGAAGCCATGTAGCGACTCTTTGCTGCTGAGCGATATTGTGGAGGATGTGGAATATGTAAAACTAGAGGCGGTAGACAATGCTTTGGTTGGAGAAATGTATAAGGGTTATGTATCCGACAGTGCCATCTTTTTTTCCTGCATTGGCAGCCCAATTCGCCCTCATATCTTTATGTTCGACCGTTTCACAGGGAAATTTATCCGCACAATTGGTAAATCAGGACAAGGGCCGGGTGAAATGTATTCACCGGTTAATGTTGTAGCCAAAGACAGCTTGGTCTATCTATCCTCAGACTATCGCGATGAACTTTTTGTTTATAAAATAAAAAACGGAGAGTTTGTGAGATGTATCCCCCTAAACAAACCTTATGCTTCTGCATGGTATTATTACATTGGCGACAACAGAGTGATCCACTTTCCATTTTATAACGTTTGGGATGGTAAATATTCAATGTGCGATATGACCATTCAGGATTTTGATGGAAATATCATCCAAGAACAAACACCTGAGGTGGACTACACCGGATTTGACTACAGAAACAAACCAAATACAGGCTTCGCTGTCGCATGGGCTTATAAGAATCATCCCAATGTGTATTCTTTTTTCACGGATACCATCTATGCAGCTTTTGATGACACCATCCGCCCCAGATATCTCTTATCATTAGGGAAATACAAACGTCCGCTCCAACTAAAGGTTAGTCCTGAATGGAAAAATTATATCATATTTCATCATTTTTGTGAAACCAAAGACTGTCTGTTAGGCAGTTTTGGATTGGAGCAAAAAGCATGGTTCTTCAGATACGACAAAAAAAGTAAAGAAATAAAGACATGGAAACAAGAGGCTAAACCATGGGATAATCTTCCAGGATTTGAATGGATAATCAGATCTGCCCCCGGCATCACCAACGACATTGACGGTTGTTCCGACCACCTTCGTAAAATGAGTTATGTCAATGAAAACCAGTTTGCAATCTGTATCACCCAAGACAATATGGATGAAATCAGAAAG
>OHLH01001740.1_pt1 | contig 9975 bp, 12 predicted proteins | sample 1569061 | NCBI WGS metagenome assembly OHLH01 (sample SAMEA3879603, study PRJEB24766) | human gut metagenome | biome: human-associated habitat; feature: feces | place: USA | collected 1985/1987
TTCTGTCAGTTCATCCGGGCTGATATTTAACGGCTTTTCCGAAATATTTTTCATAGTGAAAATGGCTTTTCCATCTACAGAAGCCACATCCACATATACCCGGCTGCCTTCCTGGGCATATTTAAAAGCATTGGTATAAAGATTTTCCAGAACACGCCATAATCTGCGCCCATCTGCTCTAATAATGATCATACCATCTGGGAAATCAGAGATGATCTTTAAATGGCGCTGTTCAAAACGCTCTTCAAATTCACCATTGGTCTGCTGCACCAGCTCTACCAGGTCAATATCTGCCATCTCCAGCTTCAGGTTTCCGGAACTTGCCTTGGAAGCTTCCACCAGATCTTCCGTCAGTGTTTTTAAACGCTGGGATTTCTGGTCCAAAACTTCCAGATAGGAAGCGATCTTAGGATCCTGTATCTTCTGGCGTTTTAACAGATCCACATAGTTGATAATGGACGTAAGAGGCGTTTTAATATCATGGGACACATTGGTGATCAGATCCGCTTTCAGGCGTTCGCTCTTTACCTTCTCCTGAACCTTATTGCAGGTAGCAGGAATGTTATAGCCATATTCCAGAGTTACAGCAAGATCTGCTGATACTGTCTTATCAAGAATGTCTACTTTAACACCCTTGGTAAGCTTCTTCATTCCTACTTTACCCATTAATTCGTTGGTGATGTTACCTGCCATGGCACTTACACCATCTACTTCTGTTGCAGCAAGACTTGCAATCATGGCAACTACATCATTTGCGATCTTAACAGTTCCAAACTCATCTCCGTTATCTAAAACCAATGTACCTTTTTCCAGTTCTTTTTCCATAAGTTGCGACCTCCTGTTTCTTTTCTTATCATTATACCCTTATTTCATGGTTTTGCCTACTCAAATTATATGGTTTTCTCAGATCCAAAAACTGAGTGTCAATTGTGTCTCATTCATTGTATAGGAGATGGAATTTCCATCTGTCTGTAAAAAGCGAAAGACTTCCTGTTCGTCAATCAGTTTTTCTTTTGTCTGTGAATATACCTCTGCATTACTGCATTTCATTGTAATATATCCGGTCTGACTCTGCTGTGCCTTTTCAAAAATCCATTTTATCTGGTCTTCATTATAAGTGTCCAGATACAGTCCTTCATGCACATAGTAATTATCTGCATCCGCCATACACTCCGGTAATGGGATACTCTCATCCAGTTGATGTGTCTTCTCCAGTTCCTGTGTGGTCACAAGAAAATAATCATAGTTAATAGAAGGAATCCTGACATTTTCTGTGCTTTCTTCTGCTTTGCTGTAAGAAGCATCTCCCCAGGTCGGGTCCAGATAATAGTACTCGCCATCTGCCAGTACCAGGTCCCAGGCATGTCCTTCTCCATTGGTCTGTCCTGTGACAAGCAATGTCTGTATACCTTCTTTTTGAAGTAAATACTGCATTGCCTTGGCATAACCCTGACAGACTGATCTTCCGTCCAGAAATACAGATTGGATGTTCTGGTTATTCTCCGCATTACTGTCATATTCTGTCGCTATGATCAGAGAATCATAAAGATACCTGATGATCGTATACTGATCCGTAATCTGGGCAAGCGGTACTGTCATCTGCTCTGCCACAGTCTCTATACGCTGCATCGTCTGCTGCACATTCTCCCAGGTCATTGTATAGGTTCCTGTGAATGTAAGCTTCGTCATAGCATTTCCTGTCGTATACTGCGTATATTGGTATCCCTCTACATAGAATAATTCAGGATGATCTGCCAGAACATATTGAAATACGGTATTCAATTCATCAATATCCAGGGTAGATACTGCTGTATCTGTCTCCATTCTCTGTAGAGATCTGTATATCTCCAGATACAGCTTCTGTCCTTCCTTATCCAGCGTATGATATGCATAATATATAGACGGCAGTTCTTCTAAAGTCTCTTCACTCTCAGGCATGTCAGTTTCTGTTGTCTGCTCAGACTCTATTGTTTCTGTATGAGCATCCTGAACCTGTTGAATATATCCACCTATATCTCCCAGTCCCTGTTCTATCTCCTGCTCTGAACATCCTGAAAAAAGGGATATGATCATGATTGACAATAAAATGACTACCGCTCTTCGTTTAACCACGTCCAAACTCAGATAATACCAGCCCCTTATTTCTGTCTATTGTCATACCGATACTCCACTGATTTACAAATAAAAGTAATGGATTACCCTTCAGATCCTGAATCTTCTTCATATCTGAAGTTCCGGTCAGCTTATTCATATCGATTTCATCTTTGTTCTCGATCCAGCGGATATATTCATATGGAAGTGGTTCGAGACGTATCTCTACATTATATTCATTCTCCAGTCTGTATTTTAAAACATCGAACTGCAGTACACCTACTACACCTACAATGATCTCTTCCATACCTGTATTGAATTCCTGGAAGATCTGAATCGCACCTTCCTGTGCAATCTGATTAATACCTTTTACAAACTGCTTACGCTTCATGGTATCCAGCTGTCTTACACGGGCAAAATGCTCCGGTGCAAATGTGGGGATTCCTTCATAACAGATATTGTCCTTAGGCATACATACGGTATCTCCAATTGAGAAAATACCCGGATCGAAGACACCTATAATATCGCCTGCATATGCTTCACTCAGTATCTTACGTTCATCTGCCATAATCTGCTGTGGCTGGGAAAGGCGCATAATCTTGCCGCCCTGCACATGCTTTACTTCTTCACCGGCATCAAATTTACCGGAGCAGATACGCATGAAGGCGATTCTGTCTCTGTGCGCTTTATTCATATTTGCCTGAATCTTGAATACAAAAGCGGAGAACTGGTTGTCCACAGGATCAATAGTCTGTCCCTGCGAGATACGTGGAAGCGGTGTCGTTGCCATCTTCAGGAAATTCTGAAGGAATACTTCTACGCCAAAGTTGGTAAGTGCTGAACCGAAAAATACAGGTGTCAGCTTACCTCGCCTTACTTCGTCCAGGTCAAATTCTGCACTGGCGCCATCAAGAAGATCAATCTCATCTCTTAATGTAGTCAATGCCTCTTCTCCAAGCGTAGACAACAGCGTATCTTCATCATCCATGGAAATAACGGTTGTCTCGCCTTCCTTTGTACCTTTCTCTGTGTCAGAAAAAGTCAGTACATGATTCTCATGTCTGTCATATACTCCCTTGAAACGCTTACCTGAACCGATAGGCCAGTTGACCGGGCAGGTTGCAATTCCAAGTTCCTTTTCGATCTCATCCAGTAATTCAAAGGTATCATTGGCATCTCTGTCCATCTTATTAATAAAGGTAAAGATAGGAATACCTCTCATACCGCAGACCTTGAATAACTTTCTGGTCTGTGCCTCTACACCCTTGGATGCATCAATGACCATGACTGCTGAATCCGCCGCCATCAGTGTTCTATAGGTATCTTCCGAGAAGTCCTGATGTCCCGGTGTATCCAGAATGTTAATACAATATCCGTCATAATTGAACTGCAATACAGAGGAAGTAACCGAGATACCTCTCTCCTTCTCAATCTCCATCCAGTCAGACACTGCATGACGTGCCGTTGCCTTTCCTTTCACACTTCCTGCAAGATTGATTGCTCCGCCATATAATAAAAATTTCTCTGTTAAGGTTGTCTTACCTGCATCGGGATGCGAAATAATGGCAAAAGTTCTCCTCTTATTTATTTCCTCTGCAATATTACTCACTTGTATGTCCTCCGTAATTCATTTATAGCAATGACTTGCCTGCTACGCCCTGTTCAACGCCAAGATAGTGAAGAACGGTAGCTGCAATGTCTGAAAAGCTGTCTCTTGTACCGTAATTGACCGGTGCAATATTCTTACCATACATAATGAAAGGTGTATGCTCTCTTGTATGGTCAGTGGTCTTGGTATAAGCCGGATCACAACCATGATCTGCGGTGATCATCAATACATCATCCTCACGCATTTTACCAAGAATCTCCGGTAATTTCTGATCAAAATAAGTCAATGCCTTGGCATAACCGTCTATATCACGGCGATGTCCGTACAGCATATCATAATCGACAAGATTAATAAAACATAAACCATCAAAATCTTTATCCAGATATTCCAGTGTTCTTTCAATGCCTTCTGCGTTGCCCTTTGTATATGTGAACTCAGTAATGCCTTTTCCTGCAAAGATATCATTGATCTTACCAACTGCGATCACATCCTTGCCAGCTGCCTTAATCTCATCCAGCATGGTATCCTTAGGCGGAAGCAGTGAGAAATCATGTCTGTTCGGTGTTCTGGTATAATTGCCTGAGGTTCCTACGAAAGGCCTTGCAATGACACGTCCTACGCCATGCTTACCCTGCAGCAGGGCTCTTGCCTGTCTGCAATACTCATATAAAGTCTCAAGAGGCACAACATCCTCATGTGCTGCAATCTGGAATACACTGTCGGCAGATGTGTATACAATCAGCTTGCCTGTCTTAACATGCTCATCACCGTAATCCTTGATAACTTCTGTACCTGAATAAGGTTTATTACATAATACACCTCTTCCTGTAAGTCTGGTGAATTCATCCAGTACTTCTTTAGGGAAGCCGTTCGGATAGGTCGGAAGGGGATTCTCGGAAATCAGTCCTGCGATCTCCCAGTGACCAATGGTCGTGTCCTTTCCCTTGGATTTCTCTGTCATACGTGCTACAGCTGCTGTAGGATGCTCCTCCAGAACCTGATTCTGAACCTTCACACCTTCAATATTTAAAAGTCCCAGCTTCTTTAAATTGGGAATATCGAAATAAGAGCTGGTGGATACAGAGCCTATGGTATTTACTCCAAAATCGCCAAAGGATGCTGCATCCTCCATCTCTCCTATTCCAAAACTATCTAAAACAATCAGAAAAACTCTCTTCTTCATAAGTGCTCCTTTCTACGTAACGGGTCAATACGCTACTATGACACTTTAGTATAACACAAGTCGTATAAAAAGACACCAGATTTTTGTCATTTTAAAATTATTTTACGATTTATGGTGTGGTTCCTGATACTGTGATAATAATGTTCTCTGCAGAAACATCTGTTTTTCTCTGCACAATATCCATGATCTGTGCTGTCTGCGCATCTGTAAGACTGACTGCATTCACCATGACATCCACTGTACCATTATTGATACTGACAACGGTATCTGCATAGCCTTTGGCTTCCAGAAGCATCTGTGCATCTGTCTCCTTCTGTGCCGTCTGTGTCATTGTCAGCATGCTGTCAATGGCTTCCTGCTTGGCTGCCTCAGACAGGTTCTCATTATTGATGATTTCCAGAAGTGTTGCCTTATTCTTGGCTATTGTCTGTTCCTTCAGAAGTCTTGCTCCATCCAGATTAGATACTGCCGTTGTGCTGGTAAATACTGCTTCGCCCGGAACCTCCGCTTCATCATCTATGGCATCCGCAGCATCTGCTTTATCCTCTCCCTCACTTAACACACCATGATTCACAGATGTGCTGTCCACAGCCAGAGAGTCATCACTGTTACCTTCAATCTGCATGTTGCTGCTCAGATAATCCGATGTCAGTGTTGTATCATCTGTATCCATGCTGGTGATATCTGTTAAAGAACCATCTGGTTCCTCCTGTAGGGATATCGCATACATATCTTCATCTGAAATATCTGCTACATCATAAGTCAGTTCACTGTCGCTTCCATTGGTGGACAGGAAGTCTTCTTCTCCGATCTTGGCACCTGCGAAATTCAAATAGCCTGCTACAGCTATCATAATCGCCAATGCCGTAATCATAATCTGATTCTTTTTCAATAATTTCTTCATCAAAACCATATCCTTCCTATGATTTTTCTTTCCTACTCTTATCTTATTCTGTATTCCTTTCTAATAGTACCTGATTGTCTGTCCTTTTTTGTGTTTGCTGCAATGTCAGGACTTCCACCTTATTGGCTTCGATTCCATACAGCGCCATTGCTGAGCGCACAAGCTGTATCCGCACGCTCTCATTTGCTGCTCCCTCGGCTGCAATCACCATGCCTTCAATCTGTGGTTTCCTGGTCTGTGATACAAAAGGCACCTGTTCCCCATAGTTGGTGGTGGTATATACTGTAGTCTCTTCTTTTCTGGTTTCACTGGAAGACTCTGACTCTCCATCTCTGGAAGTCTCATATACCGGTGTGTCTTTCTCTACAATATATTCTGGTGAAGTCTTCATATAAATCAGTACTTCTACCTGTCCTACCCCCTCGACTTTTGCAAGGAAAGTCTCCAGCTCTTCTTCCAGCTTCCTGCAGTATTGTATCTCATCCATTTCCGAATTACTGGTATTTTCATCTTGCTCTGCTATACTCTGTGTTTGTTTTTTATTAAAATAACTATTGTTATTATTTACTGGCAGACAAATGACATAGAGTAGAATCCCTCCAAGGAACACAATCAGCATACCGTCTCTGGACAGCTTCCTATCTCCCCGTTTCACCCCCTCCAGATATTGTCGTATGCTCTTCCAGATTCTGTTCATTGTCCTGCTCCCTTCTGTCATACTCTTCCTGCGCATCCTCTATGATCCGATCTTCCAGCCATTTTGAATACTGCTCTATCTTCTCCTGTGGCAGTGTACTGTCCTCGTTCCAATTCTGCATCCATTCTGTACTGGCATAATCCACCCACACCCAGTCATTTCGCAGTTTATCAACAAAGTTTGTCAGAATCTGACAACAGATACACAAGGTCAGCAGATACATGAACAGTTTCAGGTATTTCTGATATATACTCCCCTGTGTAATCTGCAAAAGGCATTGAAAACAAATTACCGTATAAATAAGCACCCGCATCTGTGTGACCAGTTGTTCCATAACTCCTCCCTGTTATCCTGAAGTTGCTTTGGTAATTGCCGCAATCGACACAAAAAACAGTGCCGATAAAGTAACCAGCATACGAAGCAGTAGAAATCCCGCATCTGTCAGGTACTGCGTACACTTTAACATTCGTTGACCCCCTGCAATACTGCCCAGTGCCGTTGCCAGCCTGATTGTTCCCAGTATCATGAACACCTTTAAAATCGGTATGATAATAATCAATATCAGAATAAGCAGTATAGTTACGCCAAAACTGCTCTTCACTGCATTTGCCGACATTATAGTAACACTTGTTATTGATTCTGCAATATCACCGATTCCCGGCAATGCACCAGCGCTCTTCTGCATGAATGTCAGATTTGATTTATCAATAACTGGTGTTATTATTGCTTGCAGTATGCCGCTGCCACTTACCAGTACGATTAAGCCTTTCAAAACCCAGAGAATCCCTTTCTTGATCATTTCCATGATTCCCCGAAATCTGTCTTCCCCCATCAGGCTCTCTGCCACACCGATAAGCATATATGCTTCCACTGCCGGTACACAGCCTGCCACAACAATCCCTTCTATCAGACATATAAATCCAAGAAGCAGTTTATAAAATACGGAAGCGGATAAGCCAGAACCTGCTGCCGCAATGCAGATCATATAGGATGGAATCGCAAGCTTGAGAAATTCCAGCATATGCTCCATAGTCTGCGTCACGATACTCTTGGTCTCCTGCAATGCAGTAATCAGAACCACAAGTTGACATAACAGGAAAAGAAATTCTGCCGTCTGTGCTGCGCCTGTATTCTGAAAAGCCCCTAAAAAAGAGGTAATGACTGAGCAAAGAATAAATAACACCAGTATGGAAATAAATAATTTCTTCCACTCCGTTGTATATCCCAATATATAGGTATGGATATATTTCCAGAACATCATAGGCTCCATCACCCAATTTCCCTGTAGAATCTCCTGCATCATGTCTACTATATGGACAGGTTGTCCCGGCAGCAATTGTTTCAGGAATGCGTCTATGCGTGCTGTATCAGGCAATATTTCTTCCAGGGTATTATCCCATTCCCAATTCATCCCATCATATCCTCCAGCATTTCTATCATAAGCTTCAACACTGGCAGCCCCGATACCATAATCGTAATCTTACCAAATAATTCAATATGATTACTTAAAGTTCCATATCCTGCATCTTTGCACAGATTCGCAGCAAACTCACATAAATAGGTAATCCCAATGAGTTTTAACAATAGATTTACATACTGTCTTTTCTCCCCAAGAAGAGTATCCCACTGCTGCAGCTCCCCCATAACTGTCTCTAATACCCCCATGATACGAAGGGCAAGCAATAAACTGGTCAGTACAATTACAAATACAGCATACTCCGGTCTGTCCTTTTTCAGGATTAATGCAGCAAACAATCCGGCAGATGCCGTTATACATACCACAAACATTTTTCACACTTTCTTTATAATCCAAATAATCTCTGGATCATATCAAACAGGTCATATATATATGGAACAATCCAGGACAATACCAGAACAAGCCCTGCAAGGCTGATCAGAAAAGCATGTTCTTCCCTGCCACTATGCTTTAGCACCTGCCCCAATATGGTAATCAGTATTCCTACTGCTGCAATCTTAAAGATCAAATTCACTTCCATCAGTTCACCCGTTACAGAAACAGCACAATACAAAAGATTCCCGCCAACAGGCTAAGTGTCTGTATCAATCTGCTTCTCTCTTCTTTTCTGCACTTAATCTTTTCTATTTCTTCATCCAGATTCCCCATCAATAATCTCAGGGAAGCAATCTGCATTTCATCCTCCTCACAGCCCAGACATTCCCCTATACGAGCCAGATTGTCCATAGCAGCAGGTGGATAATACCTGCGTTCCCTTAACTTATATGTCTGTTCATTCCATAATGTATGTAAGCTTCTTCCATCTTCCTTCTTCATCTGACATGCAACCTCCAGCGTAAGACTCCGGTATGGCTCCTGCAGCTTCTCTCCTGTCTGTTCCAGTATCTCCTGTATTGGTCTATGCAGGAATGCAATTTCTCTTGTCATATATAATAACATCTGTTTTTGTTCCGTATCATGATATAACATGCACTTCATTTCCTGACATAATGCGTAACCAAATCCCTGTGCACCACATAATACTAACGCTGCTGCAACTGTCTTCTGCCACATAATTCCCTGCCTTCTCCATCCCATATCTGTACTGTCCGCTCCCCATCCGCTTCTCTGCGCAGTACAATATATCTCTTGAACAGACACTGACTGATCAATGCTCTTAATTCCTCTTTTTCTACAGCGTCTTCAACACCCAATCCATGGGCAGTAGCAAGTACTGCACAACCACTGACTCCTGCATACAATACCGCTGCTGCATCTCCATCGGAACCAATCTCATCCATTGCAATGATCTCCGGTGCAAAGGTACGAACCAGTATTTCCACTCCTCCCCTTTTATTGCCTCCTGTGATAATATCCGTTCTGATTCCACAGTGCAGTGAAGCACTTCCCCTACATGCTCCTGCAATCTCTCCCCTTTCGTCTATTACCCCGACATTAATTCCCCTATACTGCCCATTACCATCCGCATACATCCGCACCATATCCCGTAGAAGTGTCGTCTTTCCTGCAGCCGGTGGCGATATGATCAAGGAGTTGCAGGGCATTCCCCCGTCATACATGTACTCTCTGATACTCTCTCCGATTCCTACAACCTCATGTGCAATACGAATATTCATATAGCGGATATATTTCACAATATATCCCTGTTCTACACGAATGACTTCCCCCGTAATCCCTACACGATGTCCCCCTGTCAGTGTCATATACCCCTGTTTTCTTTCTTCTTCATATGCATATATGGAATCATGGCACATTCCCCTTCTTTATTTAGTAAAAATCTTTCACCGGAGATTGTCCGAATGCTTACCGGGCAATTCACCCGCAGACGTATCTCCTGTATCTCATTCCACCTTTGCTCCCACATATACCATGGTGTCCGCAATTCTTCCGGGAAAAAATATAACACAGTCATACTTCCCACCCCCTTATCTCAATATATGTGGACGAGTCTGAAATATTCCATGAAAAACGCAACTATAACTATTCAGAACCGCATGCGTAAAAAAAACACAGT
>OHLH01001748.1_pt1 | contig 9933 bp, 10 predicted proteins | sample 1569061 | NCBI WGS metagenome assembly OHLH01 (sample SAMEA3879603, study PRJEB24766) | human gut metagenome | biome: human-associated habitat; feature: feces | place: USA | collected 1985/1987
ACCTTTTGACGGGAACAAAGCGCTTTGGCGAATTGAAAAAATCTTTGGACGGAGTCAGCCAAAAGGTGTTGACATCACAGTTGCGGCAGATGGAAGCCAGCGGCCTGTTGACGCGCAAGGTTTATGCTGAGGTGCCGCCACGTGTTGAATATACGCTTACTGAGCTTGGTTACAGTCTGCAGCCTGTTTTGGAGGCTATGCGTGACTGGGGAGAGGCGTACAAGAAGAGATTTTGATTTGAGGATGTAAGCAAAAACACCACCTGCAAACGCAAGTGGTGTTTTTCAATATATGGGGAATAAGAAGAAAACTTTTTACAGACGGCTTACATGGCCGATGAAATAATGGCCCCAGGAAACGCGCGCCAGTGCTTCCATGGTCAGCAGGCTGAGGCTGAGCATAATGATGAAGAGCAGCGGATAAAAGCAGAGCTGCTGCGGTGACATATGCAGTAGTGTAAGCAGCTCGCTGCCGACATACATGTAGATGATGTGAATCAAGAATAAACCGAAGGAATAGTTGCCCAGATACATCATAAAGCGCTTGCTGAGGCTGTCTTGCGATTCCAAAGTGCAGGCATAACGGAAGAGCATAGCGATGATGATACTGTACAAAAACAGGTTGAGCGGGAAGCAGACAAATTCCAACAGCGGCAGGATATGCAGGTAGTATTTAGCAAACCAGCAGCCGCCGATTAAAATCAGATTCAGGATGAAGCCTGTCATCAAAAGAACGTGATGGGTGTCAATCCAGCGCAGCATTTTTTTATGATAGATATAAGCCAGCATACCGAAGGAGAAGTAGGCGATATAACGCAGAAAAGTGGTAATTTCTAACGTTAAGATGACTGCCTGATTGCTGCAGCTGATATTGTTGCAGATTTTCCAGAACAGCTGCAGCAGGATTACCTGAATAATAAAGCGGTGCAGCCTGTGATGCAGACGGCAACGGTTAAAATAACGCAACAGCAGCGGGTAGATAGCATAAAAACCAAATAACGCCCGGAAAAAGGCCATGTGAACAGCGCTGCTGCCGGTGATAATAAGATAAGCTACCTGCTTAAGCGTGAAGCTGGCGTTGCTGAAGAACCAGGCACCGCCAAGGTACAGTAACGAAAACAGCAAATACGGCGAAAGCACCGACAGGAACATTCTGCGGAAGAAGGACCACTTATAATAATCGGCATGGCGATTGTGGCTGATGAACATATATCCCGAAACAAACATTACCAGGGGTACGGCAAAGAGGGAAATAATATCCAGCAGCATTTCGGAAATAGTGACCCATGATTCCGCGTGAGCGTGGCTGAAGTACCAGGTGGTGTGCATCAGCATGACGCCCAGAACCACGAAGCCACGTAATAATAGGGGAAAACTCATAGCTTTATACATCTTCTTTCTCTCTAGTAGAGTTATTTTACTACTTTAAATTTTATAGTCAAATAGCGATTAAGCATTTACATTATAACCAAATGGAATATAAAAGATTGATAAGCTATGACAGATAACATATAAGCATTAATATTATTACTTCTGTACAGGTTGACGCTTGACAAAGACAGCGGCAACGCAGATAATTTGAATAGAATATATAACAGATTGAGGAGGATACTGAAATGGAAAAACAGGAATGGCAAGGTTATGTACAGAAGGTAGCAAGCTGTGATTACCCTATACCGTTGAATCTGATAAACGATTATGATGATTGGAAATGCCGCAGCAACGTAGGACGTATGCTGATGATTTTAAAGGATATCGAGGGAGCTATGGCGGTGCTGGCAACCGTAAAGGATGTGCAGCCTGATATGGAGGATGCACCGGAGTTCGGACTCAGTGAGGCGGAGCATAAGGTACTGTGCCTGCGTGATATTGCAGAAATCATTTGGCGCTTGACCGGTACCGGTGATGCACCGATTATTTATTTGAATGAAGCCTACAGACTGTGCCGTGAGTATAAGAAGGTTTTCCGCAGTGCAGATCGTGGCGCTATCTGGGCGCGCAGACTGGAGCTGCAGCGTTCCTGCGGCGCCGAGGATGCTGCATTGAGCGAGGCGAGAGCAATGCTGGAGGCGGAAAAGGCTGTGGAAGGCGTTAATCCTTATCGTTTCCACGCACTGAAGTTTATTGCGGAAAGCATGGCGGAGCAGGGCGATTATGCTAAGGCTGCGCTGCTTTTGGCAGATGCCTACAAATCCTTCCCTGTGAACGAGGCTGCTAAGAAGGCTCTTGCTGAGGCCGAGGCTGCAGCAGATGCTAAGGAAAGATATGCTATGTATCATCACTGCACCACGATTCAGTACCAGCCGTGGGAGAAGGATAATGTGCCGACGCTGGAGGATGTACGCCGCCTGCAGGAGCGTAACTTTGCACGTCGCGAGGCAGCGAAGGCTGCCGGCGAGGAGCCGGATGAAAAGGGTTCTTTTCAAAGTTTAATTAAGTAATTAAAACGAGCGATTAAAAGATTTTGTACGCACTTTTCACGAATCTGTTACAATTAGTAGCAGGTAATAAAAATGTGAGAAGGGATGTACTTATATGAATAAAAACTTTTTAGCTTTAGGTTTAGCTGCAGCACTGCTGGCACCCCAGGTAGCAGGCGCTGAAGGCTTTGGTATTAATGAATGGTCTGCTGAAGGTGTTGCTATGGGTGGTGCGCGTATGTTTGCTGAGGACGATGCTGCAAACGTGGCTTACAACCCTGCTTCTATCACCAAAGTAAAGGGTGAGGTAATGAAGAGTAGCTACACTTACCTGAGCCCGCACGGCAACTATAAGCTGTATGATGGTGCAGGCAAAGAAATTGAGGACGGCAAAAACGTTGTTCATGCCGGTTGGGCAGTAGGCAGCTACTACGTAAGGCAGATTAATGATAAAGAATGGTTCGGCATCGGTGCTTTCCCGCGCTTTGCCATGGTATCCGAGTTTGAGCGTGCCAGCAAGGCATCTACTAATGCATTTTTCTCTAAACTGAACGGTGTCAGCGTTACTCCGACCTATGCGCACAAGTTCGACAAAAAATGGAGCGCAGCAGTTGGTGCGGAAATCAACTATGTCGGTCTGGAGCTGCAGAAAAACCTGCAGATGAAAATGCCTGTAGAAACACCTGTGGGAACCAAGATTGCTACTATCGACGGCACTACTCAGATTGAGGGCGAAAGCTATGCTTTAGGTTGGAACGCTGCTGCCAACTATGCGTTTGATGATAAAAATGAAATTGGTGTAGTTTATCGCAGCCGTATTAAGCATTCCTTAGAAGCAGATTTAAAAGGCTATGGAACAAAAAGTCCTGCAAGTCCCTTAGGTGGTAGCAATGATGTTTTTGGCAATGCTTATGGCGTGGTAACTCTGCCGGACAGCTGGGATATCGGTTATAACCATAAATTTGACAAGAAAACCCGTCTGGAATTGAAAGCTACTCGTACCAACTGGAGTACCTATGATGCTTTGAATGTTTATTTTGATAAATCTATTGTAGGTATTCCCGGTATAGCGGAAAGCTCTCCTTCTGCTAAAAACTGGTCTGACGGCTGGCGTTATGCTATCGGCTTAGAGCACAACCTGAGCGATAAGTATGCTGTTATGGCAGGCTTTGCTTTTGATGAATCCTCCATTCCTTATAATGGCGGTGACTTCATTGTACCGACCGGTCTGCGCCGTACCTATTCCATCGGTGCCCGCTACAACGATAAGAAACAGACCGTTGCTGTTGCTTTGGGCTGGATGGATGTCGGCAACCTGGATTTTGCCGGTCATGCTACCGATGCTTATAAGAGCGCTCATGCTTATGACAGCTTTACCAAGATAGCTTCTATTTCCTACCAACGTAAATTCTAATTTCATATTTTAGCTTTACCGGAGCTGCTGCACGAAAAAGTGCGGCAGCTCTTTTAATCTGTCTGCTGTTTGTGCTACAATAGGCTTAACAAGGTTATTGGCGAAAGGAGAAATGTAAAATGAAATGTGATTGCGCTAATTGTCCTACACATGCCTGCTACACCAAGGGTGTTAACTGCACAGGCGTGCCCCTGGAGGCTGTCAAGGAAGCCTATACCGAGGAAGAATTGAAGCTCATGCAGGCTGCTGCCTACGTTGAAGGCACGTTCTACAGCAATATCTGCCGTCTGCAGGAAACCGCGGAGTTTGCCAAAGCTATGGGCTATAAAAAGCTGGGCATGTCTTTCTGCATCGGTCTGAATGCGGAAGCACGCTATATTGCCAAATATTTTAAGCAGCAGGGCTTTGAGTTTTACAGCGTATGCTGCAAAAACTGCAGCTTCCCCAAAAAAGAGCTGGGACTGAAGCAGGTTAAGCCGGAGCTGGAGCATGAAGCAATGTGTAATCCTAAATTCCAGGCGAAGTTTTTGGCAGAAAAGGGCGTTGAGCTGTACATTTCCTGTGGCCTGTGTGTTGGACACGATGCTATTTTCAATATGAATGCCGAAGGACCGGTAACGAATCTGGTAGTTAAGGACCGTCTGCTGGCCCACAATCCGTTGGGCGCTATTTATTCCCGCTACTGGAAGCGTAAGCTGGGAATTATGGACGACGGAGAGGTATAAGATACATTGATGTTTACAGGGAGTAATCTTGGAGAACAATTAAAATTTTCTCTTGGATTACTCCCTGCTAACTTCTTTGTAATTTTCTCGTTAATTGGTGAAAAAATACTCCCTTCCCCGTTGCTTTTTTGTTGCAATTTGATACAATATAATTTACGGAAGGAAGGTACACTAAATGATATTTGATACACATATGCACTGTGATTATTCCTGCGACAGCGAAATGAAATTTGCTGATGCCATCGGCGCAGCCGCTGAGCAGGGGATTGGTATAACGGTTACAGAGCATTGGGATTATGATTATCCGACTAATCCGGAAGCATTTATCTTTGATATAGACGAATATTTTGCGCGTCTGCAGCCGCTGAGCAGCGACAAGGTGCTGATAGGTATTGAAATCGGCATGCAGACACATACTGCGGCTGAGGATAAAAAGGTGGCACAGGCTCATCAGTTTGACTATGTGCTGGCCTCTATCCACTGCATCGGCGGACGTGATTTATACGAGCAGACCTGCTACAAGGGACGCACACGTCAGCAGATTGTAGAGGAATTTTTGCATGATGCGATTACCTGCCTGGAACAGGAGCGGGATTTTGATGCGTTTGCGCATATTGACTATATCTGCCGTTATTGGCCGTATAAGGGAGCGGAGCGTGAGCTGCGCCTGCAGGATGCACCGGAATTATTCGATAAGCTGTTTTTACTTTTGATTGAGCAGAATAAGCCTATTGAAATCAATACCCGCCGCCTGGATGATGCTGCTGCGGTAGCAGGCTTGCTGCCGCTGTATAAGCGTTACCGTGAGCTTGGCGGCAAATACTGCACTCTTGGCAGTGACGCCCATTATAAGGAGCATGTGGGGCGCAGATTGCAGGAGGCGCTGGCGTTGGCAGCGCAGGCAGAACTGACACCCGTTTATTTTAAAGCGAGAAGGATGCAGATTATGGAGGGGTTAAAATGAAATGCGTGCGTTTTGAGGATTTGCGGACAGGCAACAAGCGTATAGGCTTTATTGACGGCGATGTTATCCGTTGCGTATATGGTTCCTTGGAAACATACTGGCAGATAACGGATGAAACCTTTGCTATGCGTGATGTACGCTTGCTGGCACCCTGCGTACCGAAGCAGATTATCTGCGTCAGCTTTAATTACCAGAAGCATGCGGCAGAATTCGGTGCGAGCCGAGTATTTTTTCTAAGGCTGCGCATACCGTTGTCGGTACAGGTGCGGATATCATCTGGCCGAAGCAGGTAAAGGAGCTGGCCTTTGGTGCGGAGCTGGGCATTGTTGTTAAAAAGAGGATGAAAAATGTCAAGGCAGAGGATGTGCCTAAATATATTCTGGGCTATACCTGTGCTAATGATGTTACGGCCCGCGACCTGCAGCGCAAGGAGCGCCAGTGGCTGCGCTGTAAATCCTTTGACACCTTCTGTCCCTTGGGACCGTGGCTGGAAACGGAGCTGGATCCCAGCGATTTATCCATCCGCTCTTATGTTAACGGTGTGCTTAAGCAGGATGCGCGCACGAGCAATATGATTTATAATCCCTATGAAATCTTGAGCTACATCTCTCAGAGCTTTACATTGGATGCCGGTGATCTGATTTTGACAGGTACTCCGGTTGGTGCCGGGCTCTTAAATGAGGGTGATGAAATCACCGTCGAAATCGATGGTATTGGCAAGATTTCCAATAGAGTAGTTATGGAATAAGATTTTACAAGACGTGTGTTGCTGCACGTCTTGTATTTTTTTCCTGATTGTGCTATATTTTGACTGATAAGTCAGTGATATATATTGTAATACCGGACTGATACTGCTGCTTGTGAGAGAGCAGCTAAAGGAGGTTCTTTTTTTATGCTTCAGAATATGACGGAAGGCGCACCATTAAAGCTGATTATTCCCTTTATGGTGCCGCTTCTGATAGGAAATGTTTTTCAGCAGCTGTATAATATTGCCGATATTATTATTGTCGGGCGGACGATTGGCGTGAATGCTTTGGCTGCCGTGGGCGCGGTATCACCACTGTTTATGCTCACGATGGTGCTGACGATTGGTCTCAGCAACGGCTTTACTGTTGTTACGGGACAGCGTTACGGTGCGCAGGATATGCAGGGAATGCGCCGCAGCATTGCTACCTGCGTTGTGTTGAGCTTATTTTTCGTTTTGCTAATTATAGGGATTATGCATTTGGTTATCGACCCGATGCTGGTGATGATGAATATTCCGCCGGAGCTGATGGAGGATGCCTATGCCTATGTAATGATTATCGTCGACGGTTTGCTGGCGATGATGGCTTATAATCTTTTGTCGGGTATTATGCGTTCCCTGGGTGACAGTAAAACGCCGCTGTACTTTCTCATTATTTCTTCGATAGTGAATATTATTTTAGCGCTTGTTTTCATCATCAGCTTTGGCTGGGGTGTACCGGGAAGTGCCTTTGCCTTGGTTATTGCCCAGGCCTTTTCCGCAGTGCTGTGCGTAATCTATATTTACAAGCGCTTTCCGCAGCTGCATATTCATCGCAGCGACTTTCAATTGGATTGGCCGGAGCTGTGGGCGCATCTGCGTATGGGCCTGCCGATGGCGGTGCAGTTCTCCGTTTTGGGACTTGGTATTATTATCCTGCAGTCAGTTTGCAACAAGTTTGGCAGTGATCAGATTGCCGGCTTTACTACGGCAATGCGCGTAGAGCAGCTGGCGCTGCAGCCGATGATTTCCTTCGGCATTGCTATGGCTGTGTTTACGGCGCAGAATTTCGGTGCTCGCCGTTTTGAGCGCATCCGCGATGCGGTGCACCGCTGCTCGCTGCTGACGCTGGCCTTCAGCTTGTTTGCTGCAGTTGTTGTCTTTGCTTTCGGCGAAGAGGTTATCGGTATCTTCCTTGATAATCCGTCACCGACGGTTATGGAGGCCGCACATCTTTATATCTTGTATACCGTGCCTGTTTACTTCTTCCTCAGCCAGATTTTTATTTACCGTAATGCCTGCCAAGGCATGGGCGTTAGCATGATTCCTATGCTTTCGGGTGTGGTTGAACTGATAATGCGTTCTATCGCGGCAATATATCTCAGCGTGCCCTTTGGCTATGAGGGCATCTGTATGGCGGAGCCGATTGCCTGGATCAGTTGTGCTGTTTTCGTTTTTGCAGCCTACCATTATTTTGTGCGTCTGCTGGAAAAGAAATATACACCTGTTGATTGAAAATAGTGAGCAGAAAAATATTCCGCTGAACTGCATAGTAATTACGTGCTTAAAATAGTTTTACTATGAGAATTTATCTCGACAAAAATTCCTGCGCAGGTTACAATTAAAGTACAGAGAATACATTTAAGGATGGTGAATGCTATGAAAAAAATCTTGCTGCTTCTGTCGATGCTGATGTTTATTTTTACTGCTACCGTATCGGCGGCGAGTGCTGTTTTCTTAAAGAACCAATGGTATGAGCCCAGTGAAGGAACAGCAGAGTACGTCAGAGTATTTACAACGGATAATCCTGATTATTATCGCTATATCAATGACAGATTTGCTTTTGCGATTAATCTTCCGGCAAACTTCAATCAGGCCTTCGAGAGCACTAACGGCGATGGCTGTGTTTTTAAGGATGAATACGGCTCCAGCTTTACTGTCAGCGGCGGTCATAATATGCGCATGACGCTGGCCGATGAATATGATATGGATATCCAAAATCATCCGTCTGCTGCTTATAAGGCTAAAGGCGATGACTGGTATGTTATGTCCTATCTGGAAAATGACAGGATTTACTACAAAAAGTGCTTTATTAACGATGAATATTGGAATACCTGGTATTTTGATTATCCTTCCTGGCTGGCAGACAGCTATAATAATAAATGCGCTGCTATCGAGTCTACATTTACACCCGGTTGGAAATCCGGCCGAGCTGTTTACTGATAAGCTGAACGCGTAACGAAAGTTACGCGTTTTTTCTTTATTTATCACGCTGTGTGTGATAAAATTAATATATTATGGGTTAGTATGTACTGCACCTGCTGACCACCGTTAAATGATAGGAGGCGGAGCTGTGACAGCAGAGCAAAACAATATATATGGAACACTTTATTTATGCGCTACACCTATCGGTAATCTTGAGGATATGACACCGCGCGCTTTGCGGATGCTGCAGGAAGCAGATTTGATTGCGGCGGAGGATACACGTCATACGCTGCAGCTTTTAAATCACTTCAACATCAAAGGACGCTTGGTGCGTTATGATGAGCACAGCAAGGATAAGCAGGGCGAATATCTTTTAGGCCAGCTGCTGGAAGGCAAAAACATTGCTCTTGTAAGCGATGCAGGCTTTCCTGGAATTGCTGACCCCGGTGAAGCCTTGGCTCATGATGCGATTGCCCATGGTATCAGAGTGGTGCCTGTCCCCGGTGCTAACGCTGCTTTATGTGCTTTGATTGCCAGCGGTCTGCCGACGTATCCGTTTTTCTTCGGCGGTTTTTTACCAAAGAGTAAGCGTAACAGACGCGAGCAGCTGGAGCAATGGCAGCATATTCCTGCGACGATTATTCTTTACGAAGCACCGCACAGGATTGTGGAGGTGCTGAAGGATATCCTGGCTGCGTGGGGCGACCGTCCTTTGGCGGCAGCACGCGAGCTGACGAAGCTGCATGAGGAATTCTACCGTGGTACGGTCAGCGGCTGTCTGGAGTGGCTGGAGGCCAATTCGCCGCGCGGAGAGTTCTGCCTGGTGCTTGGTGCCGGCGACGGTGCTTTCGCTGCAGCCGAGGAGGAGCTTGAACCTCTTGACGAGGTGCGCAAGCTGATGGCTGATGGCGTAGATAAAAAGGCTGCCTTGGCGCAGGTAGCAAAAAAACGTAAAATCCCCAAACGGGAGCTATATAATCAACTAATTTCTGAAGGAGATGGGTCTGACAATGACTAAACCGAGTTATTATATTACAACACCAATTTATTATCCGAGTGACAATCTGCATATAGGTCATGCCTATTGCACAACTATCGCTGACAGCCTGGCACGCTTTCACCGTCTGAAGGGTGAAGATGTATTCTTCCTGACCGGCAGTGACGAGCACGGCCTGAAAATCCAACGTAAGGCTAAGGAAAAAGGCGTAACCCCGATTCAGTATGTAGATGCAATTATTGCTAACTTCAAGCTGCTGTGGAAAGAGCTGAATATCTCCAACAATGACTTTATCCGCACCAGCCAGGAGCGTCATCATAAGGTTGTTCAGGACGCACTGCAAAAAATTTATGAGCAGGGCGATATCTATAAGAAAAATTACAAGGGCCTGTACTGCGTACCCTGCGAATCCTACTGGCTGGAGCGTCAGCTGGATGAAAACCACTGCTGCCCCGACTGCCATCGTCCGGTAGAGGAGATGGAAG
>OHLH01001749.1_pt1 | contig 9931 bp, 10 predicted proteins | sample 1569061 | NCBI WGS metagenome assembly OHLH01 (sample SAMEA3879603, study PRJEB24766) | human gut metagenome | biome: human-associated habitat; feature: feces | place: USA | collected 1985/1987
GCACCTTGACGGCCACGACCGTGCCCTCCGGCACCGGGCCGCCCGGCCCCACAACGGCCTTGTAGACATTGGCCATGCCGCCGGTGCCGATGAGCTCCCGCACCGTGTACAGACCGTCCAGCGTTTTGCCGATCAGGTTATCCATGGTGCACCTCCGTAGGTTCCACAGCCAGCAGCAGGGCGGTGATGTTGTCGGAGCCGCCGTTCTCGTTGGCGGCATCCACCAGCCTGTCGGGCAGATCGTAGAACGGGCCCTGCGCCAGCAGCTGCTCCATCTGCTCCACCGGCACCATGTTGGTCAGGCCGTCCGAGCAGAGCAGCAGCAGATCCTTTGCCTGCAGCTGCACCGAAGTGACCTCCGGCTCCAGCCGGTAATCCACGCCCAGCGCCCTGGTGATGATGTTCTTCTGGGGATGGTGCTCGGCCTCCTCCTCCGTGATGGTACCGCAGTCCACCAGCTCCTGCACATAGGAGTGGTCGTGGGTCAGCTGCGCCAGCTTACCGTCCCGGTACAGGTAGGCGCGGGAATCGCCCGCGTGGCTCAGATAGGCCTTGCCGCCGCGCACCAGAGCGCAGACGGCGGTGGTGCCCATACCGGCCAGAGACTCCTCCCGCAGTGCCTTCTGGAACACATAGCGGTTGGCACTGAGCAGCGCCTTTTTCAGAAAAGTCTCCTCTTCGCCGGGGATGCACTGGTTGTACTGCTCCTGAAAGCAGCGCTCGATGACGCTGCACGCACACTGCGAGGCTTCCCGCCCGCCGCGTGCGCCGCCCATGCCATCGCATACCAGCGCCCATGCTGCATCGCCGGGCAGTTCCCCGGCACGGTAATCATCCTGATTGTCCTGCCGGACGCGCCCCACGTCCGTTTTTCCTGCAAGTTTCATAGGTTTCTCCCTCTATTTATGCCTTGCCGTTCATTTCGTCGCGGCGCAACTGGCCGCAGGCGGCACTGATCTCACTGCCAAGGCGGCGGCGCACCGTAGCGTTTACGCCAAGACTTTCAAGCTTTTGCTGGAACCGGCGCACATTGGCTGCATCCGTAGCGGAGTACGGACTGCCGTCCACTGGGTTGATGGGGATCAGATTTACATGCGCACCCATGCCCCGGATCAGGTCTGCCAGCTGCTTTGCGCAGACATCAGAATCATTGACACCGCGCACCATGGAATATTCAAAGCTGACCCGGCGGCCGGTGGTCTCCTGATACCGGCGCACGGTCTGGATCAGCTGCTCCACCGGGTAGGCATCGTTGACCGGCATCATACTGCTGCGGATCTGGTTGGTGGGTGCGTGCAGCGAGATGGAAAGGGTGAGCTGCAGTTTTTTCTCCGCCAGCTGGTCGATCTTGGGCACAAGGCCGCAGGTGGAAAGGCTGATGTTGCGCATACCGATATTGACGCCCTCAGGCGAGGTGATATTCTCCAAAAAGCGCATCACCTCGTCAAAGTTATCCAGCGGTTCGCCGATGCCCATGAGCACGATATGGGAGATGCGCTCACCGATATCCTTCTGGGCGGTGTAGATCTCGGAGCATATCTCGCCTGCTTCAAGGTTGCGCACACGCCCCGCCTGTGTGGAGGCGCAGAACCGGCAGCCCATGCGGCAGCCCACCTGTGTGGACACGCACACGGTATTGCCGTAGTGGTAACGCATGACAACGGTCTCGATGCAGTTGCCGTCAGCCATGCGCAGCAGATACTTCACAGTACCGTCCTTGGCCTCCTGACGGCGCTCGATCTGCGGTGCAGCGATATAAAAAGTTTCTTCCAGCTTTGCCAGCAGGGTCTTGGGCTGGTCGGTCATGGCAGAAAACTCGGTGACCAGCTTCTGGTGTACCCAGTGGAAGATCTGCTTTGCCCGGAAGCCCGGCTGTCCCAGCGCTTTTAGTTCATCAGTCAGTTCTGCCAGCGTCAGGGAAGAAATACAGCGTTTTTGTTCCATTCTGTTCTCCTATAACAGGATACGACCCATAAAGGTCGTGCTTATTGTGTTCCGGTGGCTTTTTGCAGCACGCATAGGAAAAAGCCGTCCATGCCGGTACGGGTGGGCACCGAAAGGCAACCGTACTCCCCTGCCGTCATTCCGGCGGGCAGCGGTACATCCGGTGCGCAGACCGCAAATTCCGGGTGGCGCTGTAAAAAGGCTGCGATCTGCTTCTGATTTTCTGCCGGGTCGATGGTGCAGGTGGAATAGACCAGCCGTCCGCCCGCCTTGAGCAGCGCCGCAGCGGTATCCAGAATTGCCGCCTGTGTGGCAAGCAGTTCTGCCTGCCGGGCAGCTTCCAGCTTTTTATAGCGCAGATCTGGCTTTTTTGCCAGAATGCCCAAGCCGCTGCAAGGCACATCCGTCAGGATGCGGTCTGCCATGGGCAGTGCGGGGTTCGGCTTGGTGGCATCATTACAAAGGGTATGCACCCCAGTAAAGCCCATGCGGTCTACCGCGGTGCGGATCAGCCCCACACGGTTCTCTGCTGCATCGCAGCTGTACAGCTCTCCTGTACCCTGCATCTGCTCGGCCAGCAGAATGGTCTTACCGCCGGGGGCAGCGCACAGGTCCAGCACCGTCTCGCCGGGGGCTGCGCCCACGCAAAGGGCTGCCAGCTGGCTGGCCTGTCCCTCCACATGGTAGTAGCCCTGTCGGAACAGTTCGTTGTCTGCCGGACTGCCGGCAAATCGTGCCAGCACGCTGCCGGGCACAATACCCTGCCGCACCTCTGCTGCGCCCTGCTCTGTAAGCAGCGCGCACAGCTGTGCAGCGCTGGCCTTGAGGGGGTTTGCACGCAGACTGGTCAAACCGCCATCGGCCTGATAGGTCAGGATGCCCAGTGCTTCATCCGGGTAATTTTTGTGGAGAAATTTCGCCACATCCAGTCCGGCAGAGCCAAGCACCATCAGGCGCTGGATCTCGCCCGTAAAAACGGCAGCGTCCAGATCATAGCCGCAGGCCTTGCGCAGCACGGCATTGACAAGGCCGGAGGCGCTGGATTTTTTAAAGGTGCGGGTCAGCTTGACCGCCTCGTTCACCGCAGCAGAGACAGGCACCTGCATATAGCGTGCCTGTGCCAGTGCAGCGCGCAGAATCTCCCGCACGGGGGCATCCAGCTTTGCCAGCCCCTTGGGCAGAAACTGCTCCAGAATATAGTCCAGCGTGCCGCGATGCTCCAGCACAGTGTAGAAAATGGCACTTGCAAAAGCCTTATCCCGGCCTTCCAGCTTCTGGCGCTTGAGCTCTGCGTCCAGCACCAGATTGGAAAAACCGTCCTGCTCCTGCCGTACCAGTGCGGCGACTGCCGCCGCACGCGGATTTGCGGCCATCAGAGGCTATCCCCCGTTTTCAGGCGCCGACCCGCTGCAAAGGCAGTGCCGTCCATGGGCTTTTTGCCCTCCGGTACGACCTCCAGCAGCTGGATAGCACCCTCGCTGCAGGCTACGGTCAGGGGTTTTGTGCCCAGCACCGTGCCGGGGGCTTCGCCATGAGCGGTAGCCACACGGCAGGACATCACCTTAAGCTTTTTGCCGCCGGAGGTGCTGAACCACGCGCCCGGCCAAGGGTTCATGCCGCGCACCCAGTTATGGATATGGGTGGCAGTGTCGGTCAGGTGGAACTCTGCCATCTCCTTGTTCAGCATGGGGGCAAGGGTGGCGTTTTCGTGGTCTTGCGGCACAGCCGTCAGAGTACCGGCAGCGATCTGAGGAATCGTTTCACACAGAGCTTCGGCGCCCACAGCGGTAACGCGGTCAAACAATTCGCCGCTGGTCTCCTCGGGGTCAATGGCGATTTTTTTACAGTACAGTACATCGCCGGTATCCAGCCCTTCGTCCATCTGCATGATGGAAACGCCGGTCTCGGCGTCACCGTTCAGCACCGACCACTGCACCGGGGCGCTGCCGCGATATTTCGGCAGCAGCGAAACGTGCAGGTTGATGCAGCCATAGCGGGGCATTTCCAGCACGGACTTCGGCAGGATGCAGCCATAGGCCACCACCACGATCAGCTCCGGGGCGAGGGCACGGATGTTTTCATCCTCGCTGCCGTCCCGCAGGGTGCGGGGCTGGAACACAGGTGTGCCGTGCGCCAGAGCCACCTCCTTGACCGGCGGCGCGGTGAGCACCTGCTTGCGGCCGACGGGCTTATCCCGCCGGGTGTACACGGCACAGATGTCGTGCCCGGCAGCATACAGGGCTTTCAGGCACTCGGCAGCAATATCCGGCGTGCCCATGAACAAAATGCGCATCAGTTGTTTCCTTTCGCTTCGCGGGCGGCCTTTTTGCCTTCCTCGGTATCCTCATAGAAGTACTCGCTGGATTCCATGATGGTGATGCCGTCCAGATGGTCGTTCTCGTGCTGGATGCAGCGGCCCAGCAGGCCGTCAGCTTCCAGCTCGAACCATTCGCCGTTGCGGTCCTGTGCACGCACCTTGACGGCAACGGGGCGGGTCACAGCGCCGTTGTGCCCCGGGAAGGACAGGCAGCCCTCGTAGGCCGTCTCTTCCTCCTCAGAAACAGCAAGGATCTCGGGGTTGACGAAATCAATGAACTTGTACTCGTAATCCTCGGGGATCTCCTCCGGGGCGTCGGTGGTGTCCCACACCACGAACAAGCGGCGCATCATGCCCACCTGCGGACCGGCCAGACCTACGCCGTCGGCGGCGATCATAGTCTCGCGCATATCGTCCAGCAGGGTGGCCAGACGGTCGTCAAAATTGGTCACAGGGCGGCAGACCTTGTTCAGGATGGGGTCGCCTTCTTTAACAATGTTACGGATAGCCATAATGGTACCTCCAGTTTTATCAGATGTCTCCGTCCGAGTGCAGGTCTACCACGACCGATGCCTTAGACGGCAGTTTTTCTTTTTCATACAGTGCCAGCGTGCTGCGCACAAGGTCGCGGAAACGGCGGTCGTTGCGGCACTTGACGGTAAGCTTATAGCGGTAGGTGTCGTTGATCTTTTCAATGCTGCCGGGCGTAGGACCCAGAATGCGCAGGGGCAGATCCGGCTGCTTGGCCGCCTGCTGCCCTAAAAGCGCCGAGAAACGGGCAGCGGCACGCGCCACCTCGTTCTCCTTTGCACCGGCAAAGCCGATGATGCACAGCCCGCAGAAGGGCGGATACAAGCCAAGCTTGCGGTAGGCGATCTCCTGCTCGTAGAAGGCGTCGTAATCCTGCGCGGCGGCAAGGGTGAGCACCGGGTTGTCCGGGTCGGTGGTCTGGATGATGGCAAAGCCGGGCTCTTTTGCGCGGCCGCTGCGTCCCACCACCTGTGTGATCAGGCTGAACACGTTCTCGTATGCCCGGAAGCCCTGCGCAAACAGCAGCGAATCAATGCCCAGAACACCCACAAGGGTCACGTCCTCAAAATCCAGACCCTTTGCCACCATCTGGGTGCCTACCATGATATCGTATTCATGCGCTGCAAATTTGGCAAGCAGCTTTTCGTGGGCGTCCTTGGCGGCGGTAGAGTCTTGATCCATACGCAGCACCCGCGCCTCCGGGAAGAGCTTTGCCAGCTCCTCTTCGGCTTTTTGGGTGCCAAAGCCCCGGTACTGTAATTTACCGCCGCAGGCCGGGCAAAGGGTGGGCGGCGGCTCCTGCTGGGAGCCGCAGTAGTGGCACAGCCCCTTATGCGCTGATTTGTGGTATACCATGGGCACGCTGCACTTGGGGCACTTGAGCACCTCGCGGCAGTCCTCGCACTGGGCAATGGTCTGGTAGCCCCGGCGGTTGAGCAGAAGAATGGTCTGCTTTTCTGCCTCAAGATTGCGGCGGATGGCATCCTCCAGCGCAAGGCTGATCTCCCGGGGGTTGCCCGCTGCCAGCTCTGCCCGCATATCCACGATCTGCACACTGGGCAGCGGGTTGCCGCCGTAGCGCTTGGTCAGGCGCACCAGCTGGGTGCGTCCATTCTGCGCAGCGTAAAAGCTCTCGGTACTTGGGGTGGCGCTGGCCAGAAGCAGCAGTGCGCCGTTTTCGGCGGCACGCTGGCGGGCAACCTCGTGGGCAGAGTAGCGCGGTGCGGATTCCGACCGGTAGGTGTGCTCCTGCTCCTCGTCAATGATGATAAGGCCGATATTTTCCAGCGGCGAAAACACTGCGCTGCGGGTGCCCACCACGATATCTGCGCCGCCATCCTGGATCATCTGCCATTGCAGCAGGCGTTCGGTGTGGTTGAGTGCAGAGTGCTGCACTGCTACGCGGCGGCCGAACTGCCCTTTTAACCGCAGGATCATCTGCGGGGTCAGACTGATCTCCGGCACCAGCACCAGCGCCTTGCGGCCAAGTTCCAGACAGCGGGAAATCAACTTTAAAAACACCAGCGTCTTGCCGCTGCCGGTAACGCCGTACAACAGCGCCGAATGGGGTACGGTATCTTCTAGCTTGGGCAGCAGCGTGTCGTAGGCGGCCTGCTGCTGCTCTGTGAGGGTGATGGGGTCGTTGCGCAGCGGGATGGAGGCGTAGAGGTCGATGGACTTATTCACCTTGCTACATTCCAGCACACCTTTGGTGCACAGGTTATCCAGCACTGCGCGGCTGATGCCCTTATCCTCCAGTTCGTTCAGGGTACGGGGGCCGCCGCTCAGCAGCGCCACCGCCGCCAGCTGCTTTGCCGTAGGCTTTGGCTTTTGCGGCAGTGTGCCCACCAGCTTATAGGCGTTTTCGGTGTGGCGGGTAAGCTGCTTTTGCAGCATCGGGGTAACACCGTCTGCGGCCACGGAGGGCTTGTACTGTGCACCATACGGAATGACCGCCTTGACGGCCTCGTAGTAGGTGCAGAAGGTGCGCTCCTTTAGAAAATGCACCAGCCGCAGCAGCTCCGGGGTCAGGCAGGCCGAGGCCGGGGCTACATCGAACAGATATTTCAGCTTGGAGTGCTCCGGCTCGGCATCGCAGGCCAGCACCACGCCCATGCGGGCGCGGCTGCCCTTGCCAAAGGGCACCAGCACCATGCTGCCCAGACGCACCGCATTCTGGTGCTCCGGCAGAACAGCGTAGGTATACAGCTTATCAAAATGGAAGGTCGCATTGCTGACGGCAACGCCTACCGTTTTGGGCATTCGTCCAACTCCTTCAACGCTTGATTTTTCAGCCCTGCAGCCCGGCGCGCTGGCAGATGACCTGATACAGTTCTGCGGCGCAGGGCTCGATCTGGTTGTTGACCAGCTTTACGGTAAACTTATCCTGCTCGTCCAGCTCCTGCCGGGCGGTGGCGAGACGCTCCTGAATGCTTTCCTCAGTCTCGGTGCCGCGGCCGCGCAGGCGATGCTCCAGCTCCTCCACAGAGGGCGGCAGCAGGAACACGGTGGTAGCGCCCGGGAACATCCGGCGGATATTGGCAGCGCCGTGCACGTCAATGACCAGCACGACCACCTTACCAGCCTCCAGCCGCTTTTCCACCTCAGACTTCAGGGTGCCGTAGTAGTTGCCGTTATAGAAGTTGTGCTCCACCACCTGATCGTTTTCCAGCAGCTGCTGGAACTGCTCGCGGGTGCGGTAGTAGTAGTCCACACCCTCCTGCTCGCCGGGGCGCGGGGCGCGTGTGGTGGCAGAGACGGTCTTTTCGATTTCGGGGTGTGCCTCGCGCAGTGCCCTGACCACGCTGTCCTTGCCGGTGCCGGCTGCGCCGGAAACTACAAACAGAAATTTATCATTCGCCATGAGATGTTTCTTCCTCCATTGATGCTCTACCCTCCTGCCCGGCGGCGCGGCTTGCCACCGTTTCGGGCTGAAGGGCAGACAGCACAACATGATCGGAGTCCATGATAAGCACAGCTCGGGTGCTGCGGCCGTAAGAGGCATCAATCAGCATCCCGCGCTCGCGTGCTTCCTTCACCAGACGTTTGACCGGTGCGGAGTCCGGGCTGACGACTGCCACCACGCGCCCCGCACTGACCATATTGCCAAAGCCGATGTTGATGAGTTTCATAGGCTCCTCCACAACATATTATTCCAGATTCTGAATCTGCTCGCGGATTTTTTCGATCTCCGCCTTCATATCCACCACAATACGGGTGATATCCAGATCCTGACACTTGGAACCGATGGTATTGGTCTCACGGTTCAACTCCTGCGTCAGGAAATCCAGCTTGCGGCCCACGGGCTCGTCCAGCTGCAGGATATCGCGGTACTGTGCAATGTGGCTGCGCAGACGGACAGTTTCTTCATCCACGGCGGTCTTATCGCCAAAAATGGCGGCCTCGGTCAGCACACGGGCGTCATCGATGTCGCGATCCTGCAGGATGACCTTGAGTTTCTCGTACAGGCGGTTGGTGTAGTTTTCCACCCGGCCTGCACTCAGGCTCTCCACTTTGCCGACGCACTGTTCCAGAAACACAAGACGGCTTTCCACGTCTGCTTTCATCTTGGCGCCCTCGGCGGCACGCATCTCCACAAAGCGATCCAGCGCCTGCGCGGTAACGGCAGACACATCCTGCCACAGCTGCTCCTCGTCCACATCGGCGTGGCGGGTGGTCAGCACATCCGGGAAGCGGGTCAGAACGGCAGTGGACACATCATTTTTGACCCCCAGCTGCTCGGACAGGTCCCGCATGGCCTGCTGATAGCTGCGGGCAAGCTCCATGTTGACGGCGACCACGGTATCCGCTGCGTCCACGTTCTGGACGGTCATGCTAAGCTCTACCTTGCCGCGGGAGATCCGCTGGTTGAGCTGCTTTTTCAGGCGGCTGTCCAGATAGCTGCAGGTGCGGGGCATCCGGGAAGAATACTCAAAGTACCGGGAATTGACGCTGCGCAGCTCCACCGTGATCTCACGGCCATTGCGCACAGCAGTTCCCCGGCCAAAACCGGTCATGCTCAAAATCATGCTTTTTTCCTCGTATTCCAAAGGGTTTTCTGCGGACATTCTTCGTATATGTATCCGCTTTGGGGCACACAGACCCATGTTACGATACATATACTATATATTTTACTCTGCCGCCCCTTTTTTTGCAAGCAATGCGGCGAAAAAAATCTATTTTACCCCCTTGACAAAGGGCAGGAACGGCGCTACACTATGCATTGTGAACAGCGTTCATGTTGAGGAGGTGGTCATACGAATCCGATGGCAACGTCCAAGGAGGAGATCCTGAAAACGAGCCGGGTCCTCATCCAGCAGAATGGATGGGAAGCGGTCAACATCCGTGCAGTGGCAGCAGCCTGCGGGGTATCCGTGGGGTGCATCTACAACTACTTCGGTTCCAAGACCGAACTGGTAAGCGCGGCGGTGGAAAGCATCTGGAGCGATATCTTCCGCCACCCGGACGACCCGGCGGTATTTGAGGATACTCTCTCCTGCATCCGCTGGATGTACCGGCAGATGGAGTACGGCTCTGAGCAGTACCCCGGCTTCTTCACCCACCACGCGCTTGGCTTTGTGCGGCAGGATACCGCCGATGGCAAGCAGCAGATGCGGCAGACATGGCAGCACATTCTGGATGCGCTGACCATGGTGCTGACCAGGGACAAAAAGATCCGGCCAGACGCATTTACTGAGGAGTTCACCCGCCAGAAATTTGCGGGCATTTTGTTCTCCCTCATGCTTTCTGCCGTGGTACAGCAGGATTTTGACCCCACAGCGGTATTGGAGATCATCCGCAGGACCATTTATGAAGTGTAAAAAACATCCCACAGTCTTGTGGGAGTTTTTTACGGCCAAAAGTGAACGGCGTTCATATTGATTACTGCGGGACATCTCCCTCAGCATTTCACCCACGGCAGCCTGCACATCACAACGATGCAGTCCGGCCGGCAATCGCTGACCGGATCGCGATAGAACAGCAAACCAACCGTAAAGGAGCAACCTTTTTATGAGAGCAATCATTGAGACCGTTTTCGACATCTTCTATCTGGTCACCGTGCTGACCTTGGGCATCCGCATGATCCGCGGCAGCAAGGCTGGCACCCAGTTCCGCCTGTTCGGCCTGATGGCCGTGGTG
>OHLH01001756.1_pt1 | contig 9895 bp, 8 predicted proteins | sample 1569061 | NCBI WGS metagenome assembly OHLH01 (sample SAMEA3879603, study PRJEB24766) | human gut metagenome | biome: human-associated habitat; feature: feces | place: USA | collected 1985/1987
AATAACGCCCCCTTAACAGCAGCATATTTTTAGACTGAGTTTTTATACTACCTGGAAGATATAGAATTTGAGATAATTTGTTTCCGGCACCTGCCACAGAATCGGATGGTCCGGAGATTGCTGGCGCGCTTCAATCTGACGCAGAGAAACATTAGCGTCATGCGCAGCGTCCTGCAGCATCTTCACGAACAGCTCCTCCTTCATGAAGTGCGAGCAGGAGCAGGTTGCCAGATAACCGCCGCGCGGCAGCAGCTTCATCGCCTTCAGGTTGATTTCCTTGTAGCCGCGAATCGCATTCTTCACCGTGCTGCCGGATTTGGTGAACGCTGGCGGGTCCAGAATAATAAAGTCATATTCATGGGAATGCTTGTTGAACAAATCGCTCAGCAAATCAAAAACATTCGCCTGCAGGCCGTGCATAACATCGGAGCAATCGTTAATCGCAGCGTTATGCTCTGCCATCTGCACTGCCTCCGCACTGATATCAACCGCGGTAACGCTGGCAGCGCCGCCCTTGGCAGCATTCAGCGCAAAGGAGCCTGTGTGGGTAAAGCAGTCCAGCACAGTGTGACCGGCAGCAATGCGGGCCACAGCCCGGCGGTTGTATTTCTGATCGAGGAAAAAGCCGGTCTTCTGGCCGTTCTCAAAATCAACGTGGTAGAACACGCCGTTCTCGCAGATCTCAGTCTGGGTGCTGTCGGGGTGCGTCTCGCCGGGCAGGTCAAACCAGCCCTTGTTCTGTGCCAGGCCCTCCTTGGCCCGCAGAGCCTCGTCGTTGCGCTCGTAGATGCCCTCAATGGTCTGGCCGTCAGCGCGCAGGACTTCCGCCAGCAGGGGGAAGAGGATGGGCTTGAGCTTTTCCATGCCCACGCTCAGGGTCTGGGTGACAAGGATATTGTTGAACCGGTCCACAGTCAGGCCCGGGAACTGGTCAGCCTCGCCAAAGATGACACGGCAGGCGGTCAGGTCGGCGGGCTCCAGCACAGTCTTGCGGTAGGCCCAGGCGTATTCGACACGGCGCTTCCAGAAAGCGGCATCAAAGGTGTCGTTGGCGTTGCGGGAGATGAGCCGCACCCGGATCTTGCTTTTCAGCGAGAGAAAACCGGTGCCAAGATAGGCACCCTTTGTGCTGACTACATCGACCAGCGTGCCGTTTTCAGGCTCTGCTTCCGGGGAACCCAGGATGTCGTTTTCGTACACCCAGGGGTTTGGCAATTTTCGATTCAGTCTCATCAAACTTGAATACAGAGCGGCATTGACTGAGAGGGTGAGGATGCTAAAATTTCTTACTGATATTTATTCTAACATAAAAACGTGCTAGAATAAATACAAAAACACAGAAACGAGGAAAACGTCATGGAGATCGAACGCAAATGGATGGTGAACGGCTGGCCGGAGGGCGAAAACTTCCCGGCTCTGCCGCTCAAGGAAGAGTTTGCCATGCGGCAGGGATATATCAGCGTGCGGCCCACCGTGCGCATCCGGGAGGAAGCGCTCAAGGGCGGCGAGACGGCCTATATCCTCTGCTTCAAGTCCGGAAGCGGGCTTGCACGGGAGGAGATCGAGCGCCCCATCGACAAGAAACTGTTTGATGAACTGGAAACAAAGATCATCGGTAAGCCCCTGATCGGGAAGATCCGCAGAAGCTACGCCCTGCCTGATGGCCTTGTGCTGGAGGTGAACCATGTGGATGAGGGCCAGCCCACTGCGTTCTGGTACGCTGAGGTGGAATACCCCACCGTGGATGCCGCCCGCAGCTGGAAGCCGGAAGCCTTTGGTCTTGCAGACTATCTGAACGATGATGTCACCGACCAGCCCGGCCAGAGCATGGGAGCCTACTGGGAACAGACAAGAGCCTAAGAAGAGAAAAGCAAAAAAGCAAGTGCAAACCCATTGTTACAGGAAACTGTCCTGAAAAATGCGTTGCACTTGCTTTTTGTTTAATCAAAAATGGAGCTGGGTATATGATGCGCCATGCTCCATATAGGAGAGAAGGTGTTTCGCTACATAGGAAGCGAGATCAACAGGAACGGCGTTTCCAATCATTTGCTCCAAATCGGTTTTGGTACCCTGAAAATGAAAGTCGGCAGGAAAAGTTTGGATTCGTGCTCGTTCCAAGGTTGTTAGACAGCGCAGACCATCCAAATTCTGTGTAGCATCTCCCGGATGCACTTTGTAATTTTGGGGAAGAGGACGATTGACCCCCCGAACCGTTGGGCTTGGCTCGTCAATACTGAAAATACCACGTCTGGCGTAAGAACGGGGATGGCGATAATAATACTCAACCCCAAATTCATTTTGGAGGTAGTCACGAATCGTCATGCAATGGGAAGATTGGTCATTTTGCAAAGCGAATTCTAAAGCACAATCTTCACCGTTTAGTTCACCAATCAGAAAAAAACGTTTTCTTTTTTGTGGAACACCACATCTGGAAGCATCCAGAACAACTTGAGATAATCCATAGCCAGCGTTACGAAACAATGCCAAAGCTTTTGGCAATGTGGATGACTTTAAGATTCGATCGACATTCTCCATGACGAACCAGCGAGAACGTACAGAACAGACCAACTCGGCATATCGTAAAGTTAAATTGGCTCGTCCAAGCGTTTCATCTTGTTTTCCGGCAGAAGAATAGTCCTGACATGGTGGGCCACCAATGATTACGTCAGGTGAGAATGACTTCAAGTAATCTGGAGATAGCTGATTGATATCTTGCAATTCTGCAGGATGAGAAAAATTGAGGTTGTAATTATTTATGGCTTTATCCCAGATATCAAAAGCACGCAAAATTGTAAAACCTGCATTTTGAAAACCGAGCGAAAGACCACCACAGCCACAGAATAAATCAATAGCAGTAGGCATTTAGAGGAAATCCTCCTTGAACAAATCAGGTGAGTTATATATGATGGCATCAAATCTCCGCTCTGGGCTTAACAAATTTTGTCCACCACCCAAGATGATATTTTTGATTTCTCCCTTGGTGATTCTTGGATGGGTGAGTTCTGGACAAGCCATAATGGGATGAGTGCGTAATCCATTTGAAGAAAAAGCTTTATCATTTTTGGTATTGTAAGAGAGTTCATCAATGATTTTAGAGCCGTTGAAATGACCAGTATCAGCATAATCTTTCAGCATTTTGAAGAGCCAAATCATTGTGCGAGTATGACGACTTATTTTATCTAATGTTTTTACTGTACCTACAGAAATAAAGTCCTGTTCGGATGGCATAAATAAATTCAGAAGACCACAATTGCTCCAAACAAAAACATCAAGGCAGTCGTTAGCAAGCTGAGGTGACTTTCCTCGAGTCTTCCATACAGGTTCCATTACAACAGGAGATTGGAATGACGCACTTATAGAAACAAGTCGTTTGATGGCCTGATAGATATCATATAAATGCGGAAGAACGCAACTTGCAGAAGTCCAGTCGATAATAGCGTTACCAGCATCCTGAAGAATGCTTTGTAGAATATTACGATCATCGTTGCAAGCATAAATAAAAGCACAGGCGAGATAGATGATGGTATCCGGGCGAATTACAATTTCAGAACCATATGCATCTTCAGAAAAATCACAGGTTGGATTGTCAGGCAACGCAGTAAGCTTGATTTCCAAAGAACTGACACTTTGGGTGCCATTCATGATTACAAGATCGTTTCGAGGAATAGAGCCAAGGACATATTTTTGAAAGGGCGTGAATTGAGTTTCAAAAGCAAAATATGTATCGTCCCCCAAAGGGTCGGCTTTGTAGAGATCCTCAATACCAATATGCTCAATAACCGTTTGCATGGAGGAATCAGTTTTATAATAAACTGCTTTTAACTCTTTCGAATAAAGATAACAGGCTAAGGCTGCTGGAAAAGACGAGTTAAACTGATTCTTTCCCCAGGTATCTTTCAAAGAAAAATCTCGGTTGGAATGTGTAATACCAAAAAGGCCTGGTACAACAGCCATTTAAAATCCTCCCGTTTTGTGAATCCTTATGAAACTGCAAATTATCGTTGCAAACGATAGAAAATTATTTCTTATGATACATCCGGTCTGCTTCCTCATAGGTGGGCTCGCAGGTCAGATACATGCCCAGCTTCTTCACGGTATCCATATCCACGCTGGACAGGATGACGGTGGAGTGCATATCGCAGCCCTTCAGGTGGGAGAGCTGCTTGAGGGCGGCTGCAGCAGTGGGATTCTGCGCGGCCGAGCTGGACAGGGCAATCAGGATCTCGTCGGTGTGCAGACGGGGGTTTTTGCTGCCCAGATAGTTGGTCTTGAGGGTCTGGATGGGCTCGATGGCGGCGGCAGAAACGAGGTCAAGCTCCTGGTCGATACCGGCCAGCTTTTTCAGCGCGTTGAGCAGAGCGGAGGAAGCGGCACCCAGCAGGGGGCCGGTCTTGCCGGTGACAACGGTACCGTCCGGCAGCTCAATGGCGGCAGCGGGGGCACCGCCGGTCTTTTCAGAGACTGCATGGGCGGCCTGCTCCACCGGGCGGCTGCCCTGGGTCAGTCCGGCCTGATTCATCAGCAGCTCCAGCTTGTAGCGCTCGCTCTCCTTGGCGGTGCCGGTGATCTTCTGCTCGCACAGGCACTTGTAGTACCGGCGCACGATCTCCTTGCGGGAGGCCTCGCAGCAGACTGCGTCGTCCACGATGCAGTTGCCGGCCATGTTCACACCCATGTCCGTGGGGGACTTATAGGGGCTCTGGCCTGCGATCAGCTCGAACATCGCGTTCACCACCGGGAAGATCTCGATGTCGCGGTTGTAGTTCACGGTGGTCACGCCGTAGGCTTCCAGATGGAAGGGGTCGATCATGTTCACATCGTTCAGGTCGGCGGTAGCAGCCTCGTAGGCCAAATTGACCGGGTGCTTCAGGGGAATGTTCCAGATGGGGAAGGTCTCGAACTTGGCGTAACCGGCCTTGACGCCCCGCTTATATTCATGATACAGCTGGGACAGGCAGACGGCCATCTTTCCGCTGCCGGGGCCGGGCGCAGTAATGACCACCAGCGGGCGCTCGGTCTCAATGTACTCGTTGCGGCCGTAGCCCTCGTCGCTGACAATGCGGGCCACATCGTTGGGGTAGCCGGGGATCTTGTAGTGGCGGAAGGTGCGGATGCCCAGACTGTTCAGCCGCTTTTCAAAGGCTTCCACCTCGGCGGCGGCGGTGTACTTGGTCACGCACACGCTGCCCACATACAGCCCCATCTCCTGAAAAGCGTCGATGAGGCGCAGCACGTCCAGATCGTAGGTGATGCCGTAGTCGCCGCGCACCTTGCTGCTGATGATGTCCTCGGCGCTGATGACGATGACGATCTCGGCCTGCTCCTTGAGCTGCAAAAGCATTTGCAGCTTGGAGTCCGGCTGAAAGCCGGGCAGCACGCGGGAGGCGTGGTAATCGTCGAACAGCTTGCCGCCGAATTCCAGATACAGCTTATTGTCAAACTTCTTGATGCGCTCGCGGATATGCTCGGACTGCATCGCAAGATATTTGTCGTTGTCAAATCCTATTTTCATCGTTCGTTTCCTCTCTGGTGGCCCGGCACACCATACCCGGGCTTTAAAATCACGAATATAAGTATACCACAGCCCGGGGTGGGGTGCAATGCAAAACAAAGCGCTGAACGCAATTCCGGCAGGATAGGCCGTTTTGGGCGGTATATTGTCCTGTTTTTTGTGAAAATGGTGCCTGCGCAAAACGCAAAGGGGACCGCCGCGGTGTGCGGCAGTCCCCTTTGCTCTTATGAAGAACTATCCGTATGGAGAAGAAAATGGCTTGTTACTTCGCCTCGGCGGGCTGGGTCTTTTTGACAAGGCTCAGGATCACTGCACCCAGCACACTGCCCACAGCCAGCGCCACGCAGTACAGCGCAGCGTGATCCACCACCGGGAATACGAAGATGCCGCCGTGGGGTGCGCGCAGTGCGCAGCCAAAGGTCATGGAGAGCGCACCGGCGACCGCAGAGCCTACAACGCAGCTGGGCAGAACGCGCAGCGGGTCGGCTGCTGCATAGGGGATAGCGCCCTCGGACACGAAGCACAGGCCCATGACGTAGTTCACAATGCCGTTGCGGCGCTCGTCCAACGTCCACTTGCGGGGGCAGAAGGTGGTGGACAGGGCAATAGCGATGGGAGGAACCATGCCGCCCACCATGACGGCGGCCATCACCTCGTAGTTACCGGAGGCAAGAGCTGCGGTGCCAAAGACGTAGGCTGCCTTGTTGACCGGGCCGCCCATATCCACGCTCATCATACCGGCCACGATAGCACCCAGCAGCACCTTGGAGCTGCCGCCCAGTGCGTTCAGCCAGTCGGTCATGGCGGTGTTGATCATGCCCATGACCGGGTTCACGGCGCACATCATCGCACCTACGATAAGAATGCCGCCCAGCGGGTAGATGAGCATGGGGCGGATACCGTTCAGGCTGGCGGGCAGCTTTTCGGTGATCTTTTTAAGGAACTGCACGATGTAGCCCGCTGCAAAACCGGCCAGCAGCGCTGCAAGGAAGCCGCCGGATATGCCGGTGGTGTTGCCTGCGGCAAGGTCGGTGAAGTTGGTGCCGTTCATAGCCAGCACGCCGCCGGCAAAGCCTACGGCCAAGCCCGGGCGGTCGGCGATGGACATGGCGATGAAGCCTGCCAGAATGGGCAGCATATAGCCGAAGGCTGCGCCGCCCACCGTCTTGAAGAAGGCGGCAACGGGGGTGTTCATGCCGAAGTTTGCGGGGTTGATGCTGTAATCATCCAACAGGAAGGCCAGCGCGATCATGATGCCGCCGCCTACCACGAAGGGCAGCATATGGGAAACGCCGTTCATCAGGTTCTTGTACAAGCTGCGGCCGAAGCTGTCCTTACCGGCGGTGTCGTCCTCGGCTGCTGCGCCGCCCTCGGCATGGTACACAGGCACCTCGCCGTGGGCGATTTTCTTAATGAGTTCCTCCGGCTTATGGATGCCGTCATCTACGCGGGTGAACAGTACCGGTTTGCCGTCGAAGCGGGCGGTGTCCACCTTTTTCTCCGCTGCTACGATAATACCGTCACAGGCGGCGATCTCGGCGCGGGTCAGGATATTCTTTGCGCCGTCCGAGCCGTTGGTCTCCACCTTGGTGGGCAGACCCAGCTTATCACCGGCCTTGGTCAGTGCCTCGGCGGCCATGTAGGTGTGGGCAATGCCGTTGACGCAGGCGGTCACAGCCAGAATGCGGTAGCCGTCCTGCGGGATAGCCTGCTGGGTAAAGCTCTCTGCACCAAACTGTGCTTCTTCCTGCGCGTCGATGCACTCCAAGAACTCCTTGGGGGTCTTGGCGGCCTTCAGCTTTTCCACAAAGTCCTCGTTCATCAGCATCTGCATCATACGCGCCAGCATATCCACATGCAGGCTGCCGTTTTCCGGGGCGGCAATGGCAAACAGCAGGTCGGTGGTGCCGTCATCTTCGGCGTTGTACTGCACCGGGGTGCTCAGCCGCAGGGCGGCCAGACTGGGACGGGTGACCACATTGGTCTTGGCGTGGGGCACAGTGATGCCGTTATCCACATAGGTAGAGCCCTCGGCCTCGCGGGCGTAGAGTGCCTTTTTGTAAGCCTCTTTGTCGGTGATGTTGCCATGGGTAGCCTGCAGCTCCACCAGACGGCTCAGGATCTGCTCCTGCGTCTGCAGCGCTTCGTCCAGCGCAATGGACTGTGCGGTAAATAACTCGGTAATGCGCATAAACGTTCCTCCTTTGTTCCTTTTATCCTATCAAAGCTGCGCCAGCAGCTCGTCGATCTTTTCCTTTGTGGCAAGCCCAAGGCTGAAAGCCGTTGCGCTGCCGCAGGCCGTGCCCAGACGCAGCGCCTGCGCGTAGCTGCGGCTTTGCAGATACCCGGCCACAAAACCGGCCACCATGCTGTCGCCTGCGCCCACGCTGTTGACCACCTTGCCCTTGGGGCAGCCGATGCGGTGCACCTGTCCCTGCTCGTCCAGCAGCAGCGCACCGTCCCCGGCCATGCTTACCAGCACGTTGCGCGCGCCCTTTTCCTGCAAAGTGCGGGCAGCTGCCACGATCTCTGCGTCAGTGGTCAGTACCTTGCCCACGATCTCGCCCAGCTCGTGATCGTTGGGCTTGATCAGGAAGGGGTGATAGGGGAGGACGTTGACCAGCAGATCCTGGGTGGCATCCACCACGGCCCGCACGCCGTGGCCCTCCAGTCCTGCCAGCAGCCGCTCGTAGGTGCTCTGGGAAAGGCTCTTGGGGATGCTGCCCGCCAGAATGAGGATGTCGTCAGGCTGCAGGGTGTCCAGCTGGGCTTCCAGCTGCTGCATGGCGCTTTCCGGGATGCTGGGGCCTGCGCCGTTCAGCTCCGTCTCGGTGCCTGCCTTGATCTTGACGTTGATGCGGGTCATGCCCTCGGCCAGATGGATGAAATCGGTCCGGAGCCCCTGCGCGGCCAGACCCCGCTCCAGCCAGGCACCGGTCTCACCGGCCACAAAGCCCAGAGCCACGCTCTCACAGCCCAGCTCCCGGAGTACGCCGGAAACATTGATGCCCTTGCCGCCCAGCACGCAGTCCTCCCCGGCGGCGCGGTTCACCTCGCCCACCTCAAGGGGCCTGTCGAGACGGACGACATAATCGATGGCAGGATTGAAAGTAACAGTGTAGATCATACCTCGGTCTCCTTTATCAGAGTGTATTGCCGGTATTTGGGGTTGGGGCACCGGTTCGTCAGGATGGCACCGCTGTGCAGATCACAGATGACGGCGGGGTAGACCTGCGCGAATTTGGTGTCGTCCACCAGGAACCACGCTTCCCGCGCCCGGTGGAGAGCCGCAGCCTCCAGCGCCACACCGTTGGCCCCCATGAACGCCTTGGTGAAGTTGTACTGCTGCAGGCTGCTCACGGCTGCCGCGCCCACGATGGCCTCGGTCTGGGGCCGCAGCAGCCCGCCGGGCAGGAACACCCGGCAGCCTTTCTGGGCCAGCAGGCGGGCGTGGGCCACGCCGTTGGTCACATAGCTGGCGTTCAGGGCCGGGCCGCTCAGCGCCCGTGCCAGAGCCAGCGTGCTGGAGCCTGCATCCAGATAGATGAAATCTTCCGGCAGGATCAGTTCTGCCGCCGCCTGGGCGATGCTCTGTTTCTGGCTGACGGCCAGCTCTTCCTTGGCGGCCATGGTGGGCTCGTCGGTGCGGAAGGGACTATCCGGCAGGGTGGCCCCGCCGTGCACCTTGTTCAGTTTGCCCTGCTTGTCCAGCTCGTTCAGGTCGCGCCGGATGGTGGATTCGCTTGCGTTCAACGCCTCGCACAGCTCCTGCACGGTGGCGGTGCGCTGCCGCGCCAGCAGATCCAAAATCAGGCTGAATCGTTCTTCTGCCAGCATCGGGAACATTCCCCCTTGTTCGATTTATATGATTGATTTTGATTGACGTTGGCGGGTTCTGATCGCCTTACGCATTTATTATAGCAAAATTTCAGTCAAAATCAATCAAATTCCGCCAAACTTGAGTGACAAAATATTGCTCTGTTTTTTGGGCAGGATGCATAAGAAGTGGGATACAACAACAAAAAAGCCGACACTCCACAATGGAATGTCGGCTGAATCTCTCACCGCTTCGGTCTGGCTGTGCCAGCGCCTTGCGGAGCTTCCCGAATAGGGAAGCCAGAAATCACGGTTACTTGTTCTGAATGTACTCGTCCATGGCCTTCGCGGCTGCCTTACCGGCACCCATGGCCTTGATGACGGTGGCGGCACCGGTCACGGCATCGCCGCCCGCGTACACGCCCTCACGGCTGGTCTTGCCCTCGTCGCCCTCGGTGACGATGCAGCCGTGCTTGTTGGTCTCCAGACCAGGGGTGGTGGAGCGGATCAGGGGGTTGGGGCTGGTGCCCAGGCTCATGATCACGGTATCCACTTCCAGCTCGAACT
>OHLH01001759.1_pt1 | contig 9879 bp, 8 predicted proteins | sample 1569061 | NCBI WGS metagenome assembly OHLH01 (sample SAMEA3879603, study PRJEB24766) | human gut metagenome | biome: human-associated habitat; feature: feces | place: USA | collected 1985/1987
CGGCAGCGTTGCAGTCCTCTACCAGCTGCTCATCAAACAGAATCGGCTCAGCATGCCAGATAGGCTCAAATTCTACAGTGAGCCTGCCTTCCTGCGCATGCTTTTGCGCCGCAGCCTTGGCTTCTTCAACTATCGTTTGCATTGTTTCCGGCTTAATGCTGCGCTGGTCCAGCGAAATGCGGCAATAGCCCGGAGAAATAGTAGTCAGGTCAGGCTTGACCTCAATATTGCCGACAGTGCAATAGGAATCATATTTGAGGGCAATTTCACGTAAATCAAGGGTGGTCTGCGCTGCCGCAATAAAGGCATCCTGACGCAGGGCGACAGGCGAACCGCAATGTCCCTGCTGCCCGCGGAAGGTGATGTACTGGCGGTTGCAGCCACAAACGCCGTAAACGCAGGCTACGCTTTTTTTGGCTAAAGCCAGCAGCGGTGCCTGCTCAATGTGCAGCTCCAGGTAAGCTTTAACCGGCAGTTTGGCAAAGGCAGTGTGTGCCTCCCCTATTCTGTTGGCATCAAGGCCGTATTCCTGCCAGACATTGCTGAAGCTGCGGCCGTTTTCCTGATGGATTAAGGGCAGCACATCCTTGCTTGTGACAATGCCGCTGACAGCACTGCTGCCAAGACAGCTTTTACCGAAGGCTACACCCTCTTCATCTGCCCAACCGACAACGTAAAGAGTTTTGGCAGGCTTTTTATCTGCCAGACCGTAGGCACCGATACCCATGCCTGCTACAACGCCTAAAGCGCCGTCCAGCCAGCCTCCGTCAGGTACGGAATCGAGATGGCTGCCGATAACAATGCACTCCTCGCTTTCGCCGGCAAATTTGGCCCAGCTGTTGCCTGCGGCATCTGTCCAGACCTCCGCACCTGCGGCCTGCATCTTTTGGGCAAACCATTCCGTTGCTTTTTTGAATGTCGGTGTCCAGGCAACGCGCTGTGCTCCGTCTATATCAGAGGTTAAGGCTGCCAGCTCCCTGAGATCAGCAACAATGTTTTTTGCTATTTGTTCACGTTTCATATAATGCTCCCTTTCTGCTTCATTAGGCTTTTGCATAACGGCAAAAGCGTAAAAATCAAGTTTATTATATTTTATTATAGCTTTAAAACCAATTTGTTCCGCTGTTTTATCTGCTTCGATAAGAGCGTTACAGCAAACAAGCATAGGATAGCTTATCTGCATTATATACAAATCGGAATTAATTTACAAGACAGAATAATGAACCTGCAAAGGTATAGCGAAAATAAAAATAAGCTGCTGCCTTCACTTTTGCTACAAAGAAGGCAGCAGTTTTTTCAGTTACATCGTAGAAAGAATAGAATTAATAAATTTAATTTAATTCATGAACAGCTTGCTTCAGCTGCTCAAGGCCCTGTAATAATAGCGCACGAGGGCAGGCAACGTTGATACGTTCAAAACCTTCTCCCTCTTTGCCGAAGATACCGCCGCCGTCGAGCCAAAGGTGTGCTTTATGCCAGAGCCACTGCTCACGTTCGGTAGCTGTAAGGCCTAGGGCGCTGCGGTCGAGCCAAATCAGATATGTCCCCTCAGGCCGGAGCAGCTTAATCTGCGGCAGGTTCTGCTTCAGATAGGCATCAACGAATTTAATGTTATCTTCGATATAAGCCTTCGCCTGCTGCAGCCAATCCTCGCCATAAGTGTAGGCTGCCTGGCAGGCAACAAGGCCTAAGGTATTTACCTGACTATAGCCTGCTGCTGCTACCTGCTTGCGGAAGCGGCGGCGTAAATTTTTGTTGGGAATGAAGATATTTGATACCTGTAGACCGGCAATATTGAAGGTTTTGCTTGGCGCAGTACAGATTACACAATTTTGCTCGTACTGTTCACCTAAACTGGCAAAAACCGTCTGAGAGTTATTTCCCCAGACGAAATCGCCGTGAATTTCATCACTTACGGTAATTACACCATGCTTAAGGCAGATATCGCCTACCTTTTGCAGCTCAGCGCAAGTCCAGACACGCCCTACGGGGTTATGCGGTGAGCATAAAAGCATCAGCTTAACATTGTTAGCGACGATTTTTTCTTCCAAATCGGCAAAGTTTATTTCATAATGACCGTTTTTCAGAATGAGCGGTGAATTAATCAGCTTGCGCTCATTATCTTCGATAACCTCGCTGAAAGGATAGTAAACCGGCTGCTGTACAAGTACGCCCTCACCTTTTTGGGTGAAGGCCTTTACTGCCATAGCAAGGGCAAAAACTATGCCGGGAGTTTTGGTGAGCCATTCTGTTTTGGGGCTCCAGTTAAAATGCTTAGTATACCAGTCGCGGACAGCGTGAAAATAAGATTCTGTGCTTTCGCTATAGCCGAAGATGGCATGCTGGCAGCGTTCAACAAGTGCTTCCTGTATTTCCCGGGCAATAGGAAAATCCATATCTGCCACCCAAAAAGGTAAAACGTCTGCCGGACGGCCACGCTGGATGGCAAAATCGTATTTTAGGCAGTCTGTATTACGTCTGTCGATTATTTTGTCAAAATCATATTTAGTCATAGTCTATCACAAAACTTTATTCGTATAAATTATTCTATTACAGCGAAGGCTTGCGCCAAATCGTCAATCAGATCCTGCGTTGCTTCAATGCCTGTAGAGAAGCGCAGCAGACAATCCGTAATCCCCTTTTCGGCACATTCTTCGGCAGTAAGGTCGGTATGCGTCTGGCGAATCGGATAGGTTATCAGGCTTTCTGTACCGCCAAGGCTTCCGGCAAATTTGATGAGCTTGACGCCTTCCAAAATTTGGCGTGCTGTTTCCGCGTTGTCTACAGCAAAGGAAATCATGCCGCCGAAGCCTGTTGTCTGCGCTTTGTTGATTTCATAACTGGGATGATTTTCCAGACTGTGATATAAAACATATTGTACACGCGGCTGCTTTTGCAGCCATTTCGCAATGGCAAAAGCATTTTTTTGGTGCTGCTCCATACGTAGCGGCAGAGTTTTGATGCCGCGGATAACGAGCCAGGCATCAAGTGCTCCCAGACAGGCGCCTGTTGCGTCGGCTGCACCGATTTCATGAATACATTTTGTTGCAAATTCCATAGTGTCATCTTCTCCTTTGAGCCTGCATTTTAATATTTATGTAGCGATATATTGATATAGATAAAAGGCTATAGCTTTACATACATCAAAAAAGCACGGGCAGATACCCGTGCTTTTCTTCATTATATAAGGTATATTTTTTACCACCCTACTCCAATCCATGGACCGTGGTGGTGATGGCCGCCGCCGATGCCGATACCTATGCCGATTGGGAAGTTCCAGCCACCTCTGCGGCTTTGCTTTTCGCGTTCAATCTTCATAAACCACAGGCGATAGATTTTGCCGCCGTTTTCCAGCTTTTTCGGCGTATCCTTATCGGTGATAATTTTATAGCCGTTGAAGTTTGTATTGGAGCTTTCGTAATCGCTGAGCATTTTGTTCATCTGCGCAAAGGTAGCCTTGTTATTGGTATATAAGCGCAGCATTTCTGTATTGGGCATGGTCAAAATCAGCTGCTTGCGCAGTGAACGGTCTTCTGCCAGACCATGGTAAACCTCTACCCTGTCTTCCTTGATTTTTACATATAACAGGTCTTCGCTATTGCCGACCTGCAGGCGTTCGTTCATTTCGGTAGCACTGATGGTTTCCATCGGTTTGATTGTGTCCGGAGCATCGGCAGCCTTAGTTTTATCTGCAGCGAGCGCCAGCGCGCTACAGCAGCACATCAGTAAGCAGGTTAACAGTAAAAGCAGCTTGCGCATAATTCTCCCTCCCTTGGAACCTGATGGGAAAAATCTACATAAAAGACTTATATAATCCTCAAGAATATGGTATCATATTTACGTAAATTTGTTAACTGAACTTTAGGTGATATCTGAGGAACAGTGGATATTGAAATACGAGGAGACTATATGAAGAAAAATAACCTGATTTGGATAATTATCTGTAATATCCTGGGAGTACTGCTTTTGGGAAGCTGGCTGGCAAGCACCCCTACCGCCGGCTATCACGGACCGTGGCTGGCGCTGGACCAAAGTGTCTTTTATTTCTTTAACCAACATTTGGCGAAGGGAACGGCCTTTACTTATTTTATCGCTTTTGTTAATCTGCGTGCCTTTGATGTGGTTGCCTTTGTGGCGATGCTGGCGATTTTTTACAGCTATTACCGCAAAAGCAATGTTGAAGGCAAGCGCTGGCTGTTCTGTATCGGCGTTGCCATGTTGGTAAGTGCGGTAATTATTAAGCAGTTTGATAAATTACTGCCGATTGACCGCGCAAGTGCTTCAGTCTATTTTGACCAGCTGTATCATAATGTAAACTGGGTTAGCCAGCTGAGCGGCTGGCCTGCCAAGGATCGCTCCGGCAGCAGCTTCCCCGGTGACCATGGCATGATGCTGTTGATATTTGCTGTGTATATGTGGAAATATATCGGCAAAGATGCTTTTATCAAAGCGATGGCTGTATTTATTATTTTCTCACTGCCCCGTATTATGGGCGGTGCGCATTGGTTTACCGATGTTTTCGTAGGTTCCGTTTCCTTTGTCCTGCTTGTTTTAAGCTGGATTCTGCTGACACCGCTGGCAGATATCTTTATCGGCTGGCTGGAGCAGAAGCTGCCGCTTAGATGGTTTGTGAAGAAGAGAGAATAGAATTTCAGGCTGTTGCCATTTTTAGTTTTGCTTACAGTAAGACTGAAATGGCAGCAGTTTTTTTGTATACCAATGAAGGAAATGTCTTTGGGGCATATCATGTCCCGCCATGGACTTTTTATTTTCGCTTCCCTCTTCTATTTTTTGCAGATTTGTGATAAAATTTAGTTGTATTTTTATGAGAAAATTCAGCAAGGAAGTGACGGAATGGAATTTGTAAAATCTGCTGATGTAGTCGTTATTGGTGGCGGCATTGTAGGTACTGCTGTATTGCGCGAGCTTTCCAAGTATGACCTGAAATGCGTTCTGCTGGAAAAAGAGCCGGACATCGCTATCGGCACTACTAAAGCTAACAGTGCAATTCTTCATGCTGGCTTTGACGCTCCTACTGGCAGCCTCAAAGCTATTACCAACGTTCGTGGCAACGCTCTGTACCACGAGCTGCAAAACGAACTGGACCTGGATATTAAATGGACCGGTTCCCTGGTTGCTGCAACCACCGACGAGGAAATGCAGACTCTGCAGGAGCTGCTGCAACGCGGTAAAAAGAACGGCGTTGAAGGCCTGCAAATCCTGTCTAAAGAAGAAGTTCTTGAGCAGGAGCCTAACCTGACCACTGTCAAGGGTGCTCTGTGGGCTCCGAGTGCCGGCGTATGCTGGCCGTTCGGTGCTGCTATTGCTTTCGCTCAATGCGCTGTACAAAACGGTGCAGAAGTTATCCGCGACTGCAAGGTACTGGGCTTCGTTAAGGAAGACGGCAAAATTACTGGTTTAGAAACCAATAAAGGCACTATTGCTGCTAAATATGTGGTTAATGCTGCCGGTGTTTATGCTGACGAAATCGCTAAGCTGGCCGGTGATGATACCTTTACCATCACTCCGCGCAAGGGCGAATATATTCTGTTTGATAAGACTGCCTGCAGCAGTCTGGTTTACGGCGTGGTATTCCCCACCCCGACCAAAAAATCCAAAGGTATTTTGGTTTGCACTACTACCCACGGCAACACCTTCATCGGTCCTAACGCTAATGAGCAGGATTCCAAAGAAGATAAGGCTGTTACCACTGCCGGCATGAATGAAATCATTGCTTCTGCCAAGAAGCTGATTCCGAACCTGCCGATGGGCGCAGCTATTACCGAATTTGCCGGCCTGCGTGCCGTTTCCAGCACCGGTGACTTCGTACTCGGTCCTTCCGAAAAGGTTGAAGGCCTGTACAATGCTGCCGGCATGCAATATCCCGGTCTGACCGCAGCTCCTGCTGTAGGTGAGCTGATTGCCAATGAAATTGCCCGTGTAAGCGGCGCTGCCAAGAAGGCTGACTTCAAGGCTGCTCTGCCGAAGCATAAAGCATTCAACTATATGACTGCTGATGAAAAGGCTGCCAAGATTGCCGAAGACAATCTGTACGGCCGCGTAATCTGCCGTTGCGAAACTGTTACCGAGGGCGAAATTGTAGAAGCAATCAATTCTCCTGTAGGCGCACGCACTGTTGACGGTGTAAAACGCCGTACCCGTGCAGGCATGGGCCGTTGCCAGGGTGGCTTCTGCGGTCCGCGTGTTACCCAGATTCTGGCACGCGAGCTGAACATTTCTGTTCCCGAAGTATTAAAAGAACGTACTGATTCCAATATGTTCTACGAAAAATATTCTGCAGATGGCGGGGAGGAATAATAATGAACCAATTATATGATGTAATTATTGTTGGCGGTGGCCCTGCCGGTCTGTCTGCTGCTTACAGCGCATGGCAGAATGGTGCTAAAAAAATCGTTGTTATCGAGCGTGACCGCGAACTCGGCGGTATCCTGCAACAGTGCATTCACAATGGCTTCGGTCTGCATCACTTCAAGGAAGAGCTGACCGGCCCCGGCTATGCACATCGCTGCATCGAGCTCGTTGCTGATAAACCTGAAATCGAAACCTTGGTTGATACCATGGTATTAGATGTACAAAACAATAAAACCGTTATTGCCGTTAATCCGGAAAAAGGCTTACTGAAGCTGGAAGGCAAAACTGTTATCCTGACCATGGGTTGCCGTGAGCGTACCCGTGGCGCTATCCGTATTCCGGGCGAGCGTCCCGCAGGCGTTTTCACTGCCGGCGCTGCTCAGCGTATGGTTAATATGGAAGGCTATCTGCCGGGTCACAAAATTGTTATCCTCGGCAGCGGCGATATCGGTCTGATTATGGCCCGTCGTATGAGCCTGGAAGGCTGCAAGGTTCAGGCTTGTCTGGAAATCTGCCCCTTCTCCAACGGTCTTACCCGTAATATCGTTCAATGTCTGAACGACTATGATATTCCTCTGTACCTCTCTCACACCATCGTTGCTATCCATGGTGAAGAGCGCGTAACCGGTATCACCGTTGCTAAGGTTGACGAGCGTATGACTCCGATTCCGGGTACCGAATTTGATATCGAGTGCGATACCGTACTGCTGTCTGTAGGTCTGATTCCTGAGAACGAGCTGTCCCGCGGCCTTGATCTGGAAATGAACCCGCTGACCAACGGTCCGGTTGTTGACCAGCATCGTGAAACCAGCTTAGACGGTTTCTTTGCTGCCGGCAACGTAGTACACGTACATGATCTGGTTGACTTTGTATCCGAAGAAGCTGAAATCGCAGGTAAATATGCTGCATTGAAGGCTCAGGAGAAAATGGCAACCGAAAACCGTACCGTAACCGTAAAGGCTATTGACGGCGTACGTACCTGCGTACCGCAGAAGCTGACCATGCCTGCTGAAATTCCTGCTGACGAGAAGGTTAAGCTGTTCATGCGTGTTGCTGCACCGCACCGCAAAGTTAAGCTGGAGGTTAAGAGCGGCGATAACGTTCTGCTGAGCCGTCCTCTGCCCGTAGCAAAGCCCAGTGAAATGATTGCCGTAGAAATTCCGGCTGCTAAATTTGCCCAGATCGGTGACGAAGTTACCGTAGGTCTGGTGCTGTAAGGAGGGTATAAAATGGCTGTTGAAACTCGTGTTATGAACTGCATTATGTGCCCTATGGGCTGCGAGATGACTGTTACTATTGAAAATGGCGCAGTTACCAATGTTACCGGCAACACCTGCACGCGTGGCGCTAAATATGCTAACGATGAAGTTACTGCTCCGAAGCGTATGCTGACCTCTACCGTTGCTGTAGAAGGCGGTATGCTGCCTTTGCTGCCTGTAGTATCCGCTAACGTACTGCCGAAGGAACGTATCATGGACTGCGCACGCTTCCTGCGCACCGTCAAGGTTACCGCTCCGATTAAAACCGGTGACGTTGTAGTTAAGGATATTCTCGGCCTTGGTGTAGATATTATCGCCAGCCGTGATATGTAATCAGCTGAAGATTCTTCTGTTACATATAATATAGTAAAAATTGAAAGAGCTGCAGTTGCACTACTCTGCGTAGTGTAAAACTGCAGCTCTTTTTGTGTATGAGTAATGAGTATGAAAGGAGTATGTTAATTTAGGTATTTTTAGCAATTACCGCACCCAGTACAGCACCGATGATGAAGCTGGTGGTAGCTTTTTTGTTGCTGTCCTTTTTCGTTACGTAATTGTCGTTCTTATGACGCTTGTCGTAGCGGTCATGTCTGTCGTAACGGTCGTGTCTGTCATAACGGTCATGCTTGTCATAACGGTCATGCTTGTCGTAGCGGTCGTGTCTGTCATAGCGGTCTGAATGACGCGGTGGCGGAGCATCGTGCCTTTCGTGAGCGGATGCTACGCTTGCCAGCGGCAGAGAAAGCACCATGGCAGCCATAGCAATTGCCGTGGTTTTCTTCATATACTTGGTTAATGTTGTCATCATATTTGGCACCTTCTTTCTTAAAGTGGTTGTTTACCTTTGTTGTTTTTATTATAAAGGCAGTATATGGCGAAATTATGACGATTTTGCCTGATTTACAAAAAATAAGCAGAAAAAATTGTAAAGACTTTAGCATTTTGCTTATTTTGGTATGGAAAAAGTGCTTTATTTACTTGGTTAATACGCAAACAGAAGATTTTAGGTTATTATAATAGTAGTTATTAATCAACCCCCTTCCCCGTCAGTCGGCAAAGGAGGCTGTAGCATGAAGGCTGTTACCTATCTGAAACAATTTCTTTCTCCGAAGGCCATGTGCCTTATTATAGGCGGCTCGCTGGTATATTCCATCGGCTTTAATATGTTCATTTTGCCATGTAATCTTTATAATGGAGGCTTTTTAGGGATAGCACAGCTGCTGGGATATTTTATGAGAAACGTCCTGGGACTGAGCTTTGTTACCGATAACTATATCGGCATTATCTATTTTCTCCTGAATATACCCTTGATGCTGCTGGCTATACGCAAGTTTGGCAAGGATTTTTTAGTAAAATCTGCTGTCTGCATCACAAGCTACAGCGTATTGCTGAGTCTTGTGCCTGTTGCGGAATATAATTATCTGCCTGATACGATTACGGCTTGTCTGGCAGGCGGTATTCTGTGCGGTCTGGGCTGCGGCATGACGCTGATGAGCAAGGGCAGCGGCGGCGGTGAGGGCATTTTGGGACTGCTGCTGATGCACCGGTATCATAATATGAGTGTAGGCAAGGTCTTCAATATTATTAATATCTTTGTCTTTGGCAGCTGTATTCTATTATATGATGTTGCTGCAGCAGTCTACTCTATCTTCTTTGCCGTAATTACTTCCGTTGTTCTGGATAAGGCATATTTGCCAAGTATTACGGTAACGATGATTGTAATCACTAAAATAGATTTGGTAGAAGAGGTTATTTTTGCTGCTGTGCATCGCGGTGTAACTAAAATTAAGGGCATAGGTGCCTATAGCGGTGAGGATACCAATGTGCTTTTGACAGTTGTTTCTAAGGTTGAATCGATGAAATTACGTCATTTGTTGGAAGAATGTGATCCGAATATCTTTATTATTGAATACGAAAATGTATCGGTGATAGGAAATTTCGAAAAAAGATTATAGAAATTTTTGCCGAAAAATGACGTTTTGCAAGGTATTTTTGGGGATTTTTCGTAGATTTTCAAAGAAATTTATGAAGTTTTTCAGAGGCCTTAAAGCGTGTATACATGATACTTTATTTGCCCACTATGCCAAGTGTTTCACTAAAAAATCTTAAAAAAGTTGTAAAAAAGGTGTTGACATTACCTTGCCCACGTGGTATTATATACAAGTCGCCGGGATACAGCGACAAACACAAACAACAAAGTTGCGAACAAACGCAACAGAGTGAACCTTGAAAACTGAACATAAACCTA
>OHLH01001774.1_pt1 | contig 9814 bp, 10 predicted proteins | sample 1569061 | NCBI WGS metagenome assembly OHLH01 (sample SAMEA3879603, study PRJEB24766) | human gut metagenome | biome: human-associated habitat; feature: feces | place: USA | collected 1985/1987
CCTATTCATTACCAATTGCCTGTGGCCTCTGCTCAGGTTAAATCTGCCCTTATTTTTGCAGCTCTTCAAGCTGATGGCGAATCTGTTATCATCGAGAAGGAAAAAACACGTAACCATACGGAAGATATGATTCAGCAGTTTGGTGGTCAGCTTCAAGTAGATGGCAAGGAAATTCGTATTTCTGGTGGCCAAAGCTTTACTGCTCAAGAAGTCGTGGTTCCAGGTGACATTTCTTCAGCGGCCTTTTGGTTGGTAGCGGGACTCGTGGTGCCTAACTCTAAGATTGTCTTGGAAAATGTCGGCATCAATGAGACGCGTACGGGTATCATTGATGTGATCAAAGATATGGGTGGTAAAATTACCCTTTCAGATATTGACCAAGTTGCCAAATCTGCGACCATTACGGTTGAAACTTCAGAACTTAAAGGAACTGAAATTGGTGGAGATATCATTCCACGTTTGATTGATGAACTTCCGATTATCACACTCTTGGCGACACAAGCCCAAGGTAAGACAGTGATTCGTGATGCTGAAGAACTCAAGGTCAAAGAAACCGACCGTATTCAGGTGGTGGCAGATGCCTTGAATGCTATGGGTGCTGATATTGTACCAACTGAGGATGGTATGATTATCACTGGTAAGACCGCTCTTCATGGAGCAGAGGTCAATACCTTTGGTGACCACCGTATTGGTATGATGACAGCTATTGCTGCTCTCTTGGTTCAAGATGGTGAGGTTGACTTGCAACGTGCAGAAGCTATCAATACAAGTTACCCAAGCTTCTTTAGTGACTTGGAAGGATTGCTCAATGGCTAAGGTTTTATTGGGCTTTATGGGAGTTGGTAAGAGTTCCGTCGCCCCATACCTAGATGGTCGTTTCGTGGATATGGATCAGGTCATCGAGGAGAAAATCGGCATGTCCATTGCTGATTTTTTTGCAAAAGAAGGTGAGGCAGCCTTTCGTCAGATTGAGTCTGAGACTTTGGAAGAACTTCTCCAAGAGGGAGATGATGTCATCATCTCTACTGGAGGTGGTGTCGTTGTAACGGAGCGTAATCGTCAGCTCTTGGCCAAGAATCGTAAGCATAACGTTTGGCTCCATGCTTCTTTCGATGTGGTCTATGATCGCATTCAAAAGGATACCAAAAATCAACGCCCCCTCTTTCTCAATCATTCAAAAGAGGATTTTAAGGCTATTTACGACGGTCGAATGGCACTCTATCAAGATTTAGCAGATTTGGTTGTCACAGTTGATAACCGAACGCCAGAAGAAGTAGCAAGGTTTATCAAATGTATGTAGGTTATTTGGGCCCAAGTGGGTCGTTTACGCATAATGCAGCCTTAAAGGCTTTTCCTGAGGCAGAATTGGTTTCATTAGGTACCATTACCGAGGTTATCAAGTCTTATGAAGAGGGACGTGTGGATTATGCAATCATTCCGGTGGAAAATTCCATTGAGGGCTCTGTTCATGAGAGTTTAGACTATCTCTTCCATCAGGCTGATATTCGTGCTGTGGCAGAGATTGTTCAGCCTATCAAGCAGCAGTTGATGGCGACTAAACATCATGAGAAAATTGAGAAAATCTTCTCACACCCACAGGCCATTGCCCAAGGGAAAAAGTACATTAAACAGCATTTTCCACATGCCAAGATTGAGACAACAGCAAGTACAGCCTTTGCGGCTCGTTTTGTCGCTGATAATCCAGATCAGCCTTATGCAGCAATCGCTCCACATGCAGCTGCTAAGGAATACGGTCTTCAAATATTGGCTAAGGATATCCAGGAGATTGAAAAGAATTATACCCGTTTTTGGGTGCTGGGGAACACTATTCCTGAGATTCCGCTCAATCAGATTGATTGTAAATTAACGCTGGCCTTGACCCTGCCTGACAATATGCCAGGGGCACTGTACAAGGCCCTATCGACCTTTGCCTGGCGAGGCATTGACTTGACCAAGATTGAAAGCCGTCCGTTGAAGACGGTACTTGGCGAGTATTTCTTCATTATTGATTGTGATTATACAAAGGAAAAGTTGGCTCAGTTCGCTCTTGAAGAGCTAACTGCAGTTGGAATTGGATATAAAATCTTGGGTGCTTACCAAGTCTATGAAATTTAAAGGGAAATCTTATGACCAAATCTAACAATGGGCCGTTTACGCATCATGAACGGTTACGTTACAGCTATCTTTTAAAAAATCTTGCTCACCTGAATGGACAGCAGGCTTCAGAATTCAATTATCTACAAGGAAAGTTAGATGCCTATGAAGCTGAGCGGAGGTATCAAGCGCAAAGAGAGGACTATCAAGCAGCATGGCGCCAGCCTTATGACAATCGTTATGACTACTATCAAGAGCGTGATTATGAGGCTGCCAATCAGCTGACAGAGGAAGGGCTACCTATCTATCGAGAGGAAGTTGCTCAAAGTAAACCTAAACGTAAAAAGGTTCAAAGACAAGCGTCCCCTTCAGCAACGTCGGCTCCAAGGTCCAAGTCGCAAGTAGCCAAGAAGAAGCGGCCAAAGAAAAAGAGAAGGCTCAAGAAGGTTGTCAAGCTAGTACTTAGTTGCTTGAGTCTTGGAGTTGTGTTCCTAGTGATAGCCATGGCCTATCAATTTTACAAGGGAACAGACCTTTCTGCCGCGGGTAATAATGGTAAATCCTACCAGCCTGCCATAGTTGAGACTTTTAATGGTAAGGATACCAAGGATGGGGTCAATATCCTTATTCTAGGTTCTGACCAACGCGTTAGCCAAGAATCTACCGATGCCAGAACAGACTCCATTATGGTGGTCAATGTGGGCAATAAAGAAGGTAAGGTTAAGATGGTTAGCTTTATGCGAGACACCTTGGTGAATATCAAGGGGGCCTCAGAAACCGACTATTCTCAGGACTTGAAACTCAATACGGCCTTCAATATTGGTGAGCAAAATAATCATCAAGGGGCAGAGCTCATGCGTGAGACGCTCAAACGAAATTTTGATATTGATATCAAGTACTATGCCATGGTTGACTTTGAAACCTTTGCGACAGGGGTTGATACCCTCTTCCCAAATGGTGTAGAAATCAATGCGAAGTTTGCGACCATTGATGGTAAAAAAGTGTCTTCGGTCCAAGTTCCAGATGATTTGAAGATGGACAAGAACGGTCACGTGCCAAATCAAACCATTAAAGTTGGTAAGCAAGATATGGATGGCCGCACCCTTCTGAATTATGCCCGTTTTCGTAAGGATGACGAGGGTGACTATGGCCGTACCAAGCGCCAGCAACAAGTGATGCAGGCTGTCATGAAGCAGCTTAAGAATCCACTTAGCCTCTTCAAAGGGCCTGAGGCTTTGGGGAAGGTTTACTCACTGACCTCAACCAATATGAGTATGACGGACATGTTGGACTTGGGACTTTCAAATGCCGGAAGTTTCAAAAAAGGTGTTAATTCGCAAACCATTCCTTCGGATGGTGATTGGATTGACAGTTATGATTTGTATGGCGGTCAAGGGATTGAAATTGATTTTGACACTTATCAGGCAAAATTAAAAGAACTAGGATTTAGATAAGAAAAGAAGCAGATTCACACTGAACCTGCTTCTTTTTTGGTATGAAGAGCTTCTATAAGCGCCTTGTATAAGAGTTTTAGAAAATGATAGAGCAAATAGGTCATGATAACAAGAATAATGATGAACTCTACCTTATAAATCAATTGGGTAGCTAGATTGACTAAACCAAGACTGGTGGTAGCTGCCTTAAAAGCATTGACACTATTGACCAAGGGAAAGCTAAAAGCTGCAAAAAGTGGCATAAAGCCTTTTCTAACCAGTTTTACAAAGAGATTAAGAGCATAGAAAAAGAATGCTTGTGAGAATAAAAGTAGGGCAAGTAAAATGATAGTTGCAGGTTTTTGATTACTCTTGATTGAGCTGGTAATGAGAAGGGCCAGAGGTGCTGCTAAAATGGCAAGTATAGGCTGATATAGATGAGGGATGGCTATCTGTTTCATTCTCCATAAAACAAGTGGAAAGAGGACCAGAGTCGCTAATCCCGTTACTCCCAGAATAAGTCCCTTGATGCTAGTTGGAACACTAGCCGGTACTGTCACAAGACTGATAGCAGGGCCAACATAGACCACGAACCAGCTTGGAAAGACTTGGTTCAAAGATAGGGGGCGCATAAAACGCAGACTGAAAAAGATAATATAGGCAATATAAAGTCCAAGGAGTCCAATCCAAGTCACACTTAAGCCTGTTTGAGCTAGTGGGAGGTGGCTGGCAAATAGAAAAGCAGCCATAAAGAAACTAGCAAAGGCCGAAGCAACGACTGGGTTTCGCAAATCTTCTCTTATTTGTTCAAATCCAAGAATCAAGCGTCCCAGTATAAGTATAAAACCTATACTGGCTAAACACCAAATACCCTGAGCAATCAGGGTATAGTGGCTTATTTGATTGGATAAACTAAAGAGGGCAAGAACCAGACTAGATAGGGCCAAGGGAATTTTCTGGAAAAATACCTTCATTGGTCCACCGGCCTTTCTAGCTAGCTGCAAGAATGTGACGAAGCTGAACCGCGCTCGGAGATACAATAGGAAGGAAGACGCCTTCATTCCAACGACGGATAAAGCTTGACTCTGATTCTTTCAAATAGCCACGACCACCACTAGCTTGAAGTTCGAGGAGCAAGCTGTTGGCTACGACATCGACAATATCGATACGCAATTGGAAAAGTTCACGTGGTTTGTCAATGAAATAATCGGCATCATTAAGACCCGCAAAGAGTTGGTCTTGGATAGCAAGAAGGTTATTGCGTGTGGTTTCAAATTCCTCACGAAGAACGCTACGGTTACTGTTTAGACTAGCTTCAACCTCATTAAGAGAACGTTTGGCCAAACCAAAGGCAAGACCAAATTGGAAACCAAGGAAGTTCGGACGTGTTTTGGCAATATAGTCCGTACCTTCTTTTGAAAGGACCCAATTAGGATCTAACTTAACGTGATCGAACGTAAGAGAGGCAGTATTAGCACCTTGAAGGGAAACGAATTCCAAATCTTCAGAACGGCTGAGGCCTTCAGCTTCAGATGGAATGGTGATAATCCAAGGTTGGCTACCGTCTTTAAAGTCAGCAGCAAAGAGAGCAGCGAATTTATCAGAACGAAGGTTAGTTACCCAAGGCAAGCGACCATCAAGATAGTAGTCATCACCTTCTTGACTGATGGTAACATTCAATTCTTCAATATCTGACAAGAATTTGACCGCATTTGACAAGCCAGTTCCACCAGCACGCTCACCGGTATACAATTCTTTCAACCATGTTTCACGAGGATAAGCATTGTCGCTAGCTAGGATATACTCGATGAAAGTACGGTGTCCCCAAGAAATAAAGGAAGCTGTCAAAGAGTGTTGTGCCAATTCATCAAGCACATCAACGACTTGAGTAGGACCACCACCTAGGCCATCAAACTCAGCAGGTACGCCGATTTTAAAGACGTCGTTTTCAGCAATTTTTTCAAGAAGCTGGTCCGCAATTGGTCCAGACTCTTGGTCAATATGGTCAGCGTTGGTGTCCAACCAAGTAAGGAATTCTTTTGAAAAATGTGACATAGGCTTAGGTCCTCCTCTAGTTTATCTTTATCAGTTTATCTTTGCATTAAGCGAATTCTTGAAGTTCAGGGTTAATTGGTGTTTGTGCGAGATTGTTAGCGTAGTTACACAAGCTTGCAAGGCTGACACCCAAGATAACGTCAAGGGCATTTTGTGCAGTGTAGCCAGCTTCCAAGAAGTCGTTGTAGGCTTCGTCACCAACAGCACCTTTGGTATTGATCACGGCAATAGTGAATTTAGCAAGGGTATCAAGTTTTGGATCATCTTCGATTGGTGTACGGTTACGAAGGGCTTCCAAAAGTTGAGGTGTCATTTGGATTTGCTTGATTGAAAAGGCTGTATGACCTGCCACACAGAAGGCACAACCATTAGTAACAGCAGCTGTAATTTGAACAACCTCACGTTCAGTTGGTGTCAATGAATTGCGACGGTTGATTTCACCGACAGTACGGTAAGTTTCAAGCGCAGTTGGCGCATTAGCAAGGAGACCAATCAAGTTTGGAATGAATCCCCCATTAGCATCTTTGACTGTTTGAAGGACGTCTTTGACTTCTTCCGGTGCAGTTTCGATTGTATGAATGGTAATATCTGGCATGATTATTCTCCTTTAGATAGAAACGACATCTAGCCAAGTTGCTGAGTCGTTTAATTTTTTGTCATGGACCTATGATAGCACTGTATGACTTTTCTGAAAAATCTATATTATTTATGGCCAGCCATAAATTTGATTTATATGTGCTATAATGGAGGGTAGTAAAAGGCTTTGGAAGATGTGCTTAAGCCCTATAAGAGTAAAGAAAGTTGAATTATGTTAAATAAAAACGCTATTGTAGAAGTTGAAATTGTCGATTTGACACATGAAGGAGCAGGCGTTGCCAAGGTGGACGGCTTTGTCTTTTTCGTGGATAATGCCCTCCCAGGTGAAGTCATCAAGATGCGAGTGCTTAAGCTCAAGAAAAATATCGGCTTTGGTAAGGTTGAGGAGTATGTGACCCTTTCACCAAACCGCAATCAGGACATTGATGCAACCTATCTCCGTTCAGGGATTGCTGATTTTGGGCATATGACTTACGAGGAGCAGCTTAAGTTCAAGCGTAAACAAGTTGTGGACAACCTCTACAAGACAGCAGGTATCTCAGACGTAGAAGTCGCTGAAACATTGGGGATGGATACACCGTACGCTTACCGTAATAAGGCGCAGGTGCCCGTTCGCCGTGTTAAAGGTCAGCTTGAAACAGGTTTCTACCGCAAGAATTCGCACGACTTGATTCCAATTGAAGATTTCCTTATCCAAGACAAGGAAATTGATAAACTCATTGTCTTTGTCCGTGACCTTCTCCGTCGCTATGACCTCAAACCTTATGATGAGAAGGAGCAGACAGGGTTGATTCGTCATTTGGTAGTTCGTCGTGGTCATTATTCAGGTCAGATGATGTTGGTCTTTGTAACGACCAGACCAAAAGTTTTCCGTATTGACCAAGTTATTGCTATGATTACGGAAGCCTTCCCGAGTGTCGTTTCCATCATCCAAAACATCAACGATAAGAATACTAACGCCATCTTTGGTAAGGAGTTCCGCACCCTTTATGGCCAAGACACCATCACAGACAGTATGTTGGGCAATGACTATGAGATCTCTGCCCAGTCTTTCTATCAGGTTAACACCGAGATGGCTGAAAAACTCTATCAAACTGCCATTGACTTCTCAGATCTAAACAGCGACAGCATTGTTATTGATGCCTATTCAGGAATCGGGACTATTGGCTTATCAGTCGCTAAACATGTCAAGGAAGTCTACGGAGTGGAAGTTATCCCAGAAGCAGTAGAAAATAGCCAGAAGAACGCAGAATTGAACGGTATCACCAATGCCCACTATGTCTGTGACACAGCTGAAAATGCCATGAAGAATTGGCTCAAGGAAGGCATCCAACCAACTGCCATCCTGGTCGACCCACCACGCAAGGGCTTGACAGAAAGCTTCATCAAAGCCAGCGTCGCCATGCAACCTGAGAAGATTACCTACGTCTCATGTAACCCAGCAACCATGGCGCGTGATATCAAAAGCTATCAAGAGTTGGGTTATGAATTGAAGAAAGTCCAGCCGGTGGATCTGTTTCCTCAAACGCACCATGTTGAGTGTGTGAGTTTATTGGTAAAACGCAGTTAAACATCTCGCTTTTATATTTCAAGGCGAGATGCATCAAAGCTCCACTGGAGCTTTGAACTCCCACAAACGCATCATGTTGAGTGTGTAACACTGCTTGTACGAGCTACGAAATAGCATAGTAGAAACGGAAGGCCCACCATATTGAACTAATATAAGTATTAAAAATCCTGTAGACCAATGCAAATTTTGGAGGTGTAGATTATGGCTTCAAGTAAAGAATATTTAGATTTCATTTTAGAACAATTGTCCGATTTGGAAGAAATATCATATAGAGCAATGATGGGCGAATATATTGTTTATTATCGGGGAAAAATTGTGGGTGGAATTTATGATGATAGATTTTTAGTGAAGCCTATTAAGTCTGCAATAGCATATATGCCAAATGCAAAGTATGAGTTACCATATGATGGAGCAAAGGAAATGTTACTGGTAGATGATGTTGACAACAAAGAATTTTTAACCGGCTTATTCAATTCAATGTATGATGAGTTACCTGCACCAAAACCTAAGAAAAAGAAATAATCAAATTAGAATTTGTGGAGAGAATTTGAATGAAAAATGCCGTTATATATGTTCATGGTAAGGGTGGTAATACAGAAGAAGCTAATCGCTATAAACAATTTTTTGATGACAGCTTTGAAATCATTGGATTTGATTACAAATCATTGAACCCGTGGGATGCTAAAATCGAGTTTATAAATTATTTGCGAAACAATAATAACAATAAATATTTTAAGAAGTGGGTGTGTTGATGGAAATAACAGAGGTTATGGAAAACAAAAAAAATTATATTGAGTTGCTATTATTGGCAGATGAGCAGGAGGATATGATAGACCGTTATATTGATAAGGGTAAAATGTATGTACTTGATGATAATGGTATTAAATGTGAGTGTGTTGTAATCGATGTGGGAAATGGCGTACTTGAAATTAAGAATATTGCGACGGTTCCGGAATATCAAGGCAAAGGTTACGCGAAAGCCATGATTGATTTTATTATCACGAAATACAGAGAAGAGTATTCTACCCTGCAGGTAGGAACGGGCGATAGTCCAATGACGATTCCGTTTTATGAAAAGTGTGGGTTTGTGCGATCATATATCGCCCCGAACTTCTTTACAGACAATTATGACCATCCAATATATGAATGTGGCATTCAGTTGGTAGACATGGTTTATTTGCGGAGATCTTTCTAACTCCCAGTTTGTCGAGGTAATACATTTAAATGATAACCTTATGCGATCGTTAAAAGCTCTATAGACATGTTTCCACATACAGACAGCTTCACTTGATATACTCAGTGATCACTCGTTTCATGTTGAGGCGGTATCACTGCTTGTACGAGCTGAAAAATAAATTTGTGGAGCGCTGTAAAGTTTAAATATAGGGTTATCGATGGTTATATTGGAATTGTATCAAGGTGATTATCAAAAGGATTTAGTCACGTTTGACTCTTTAGAAGAGGGAAGAGTCTTTGTAGCTCAACTCCCTGGGTATACTTTAGAAACAGAAGATGGGTTTGAAGTGGAGTATGTAAATCCTAAACACTTGCCGGATTATATGGAAATTGTTTTCAATGGAAATATTGTCCCTTTATCTAGATTTTCGTTTAATTATGAAGAAAATGTGGACATTATTTGGAAAGAAATTTCGAATCTATCCGTTAAAAACGATAAAGTGATCGAAGGATATTCAAAAATCGACGCATATGTCGTTAACAACGATGAAGTGAAAGCCTATGTCGAAGCAAGAGAAGCGAACTATCGCAAGGCAAAAGACTTCTTAGAACGCTGTGGATATGAAACCGACAGAAGCTAAGACGGCGAAGCGATTCTCTACAGAAAACGTGGCGCTGAAGATTGGCACTTCTTGTGTCACTTAGACCCGCTGTTTGTAGAGATTGAAGATGTAGAAGGATATGTCAAAGAAGAGATTCAATCGTTAAACCACTGAGTTTTGAGAGTTTATGATTCAGTTTATGTGAAATGGTTTGTTAGAAAAGCAAAGATAAATTTACCTTCTAATCAGAAACAGAATATAATTTTTAAAAGCATGAGAACCCCAAC
>OHLH01001780.1_pt1 | contig 9762 bp, 9 predicted proteins | sample 1569061 | NCBI WGS metagenome assembly OHLH01 (sample SAMEA3879603, study PRJEB24766) | human gut metagenome | biome: human-associated habitat; feature: feces | place: USA | collected 1985/1987
GCTAAGACCGTGCTTATTTATCAACGCATCAAGTGATCCGTCTTTACGCATATCCTCGAGCAGCATGTTCGCCAACTCACAAATCGCCTGCGATTCGGTGCTGCAGGCTATCGCGTAGCTAATTGTGCCTACAGCTTCCTGCTTAAGGGTAAAGCCGTAATGTTCATCATCTTGATAGCGGCGGGCATAAGCCCCTTCAATGGCGGCGGCGTCTATCCTTGCCGCGTTTAACGCAAAGAGCATATCGGGATATGAGGCAAAAGCCTGCGTTTTCCAATCGGCGGGCTTACCCGCTTCCTTAAGCGAATTGATATATCTTTGAAGCGCGCGGTGTGAAGCCGTATTGGAAACATAACCGACAATAACGCCTTCGTTCAACGCCAAATCAGCGGAGCCTTCCTGAACCGCAAGGTAACATGCGTCGTAATAATAGGGTTCTGAATAAATGTACCGGCCTTTCGTATCCGCGTCCTTCTCCATCAGACAAATAGCAAAATCAATCGAACCGTCTGACAACGTTGGCCAAATAGATTGATGGTTGACGTTAACGAATTTCACCGCGTCGCCATGCTTTACGTCGGGAAGTATCCTTTCAGCCAGTAGCGTCGCCAGTTCAATCTCAAGCCCCGCGCCGCCCGAGCCAAAACCCGGCATATCGCTGCGTACGCCGGCTAAAACAACGCCCCGGTTTTGAATAATATGGATTTCAGGGGAAGAAAAGATCAGAGGCTCGGGCTGAAGCGCTCCAATCAGCACAGCTGCGACGACAACCGCCGCTATGATAATCAATATCACGCGGTTGCGTTTCCCATCGCTCCCAACAAGCGTAAATTTTCGGCGTCTTCTTGCCATACGTCATTATAGCAAACGGCGGCTTCGTTGACAAGAGACGCGCGGGCGAAGTATAATACCCTAGTTAATCCAATACTTTTTGAGGTAATAAAGATATGAAGAGACTTTCATCCGATGAGCTTCGCCGGTTATACCTTGAGTTTTTCAAGGAGAAGGGGCACGCAGTAATTTCCAGCGCTTCGCTGATACCCGAAAACGATCCCACCGTGCTCTTTACAACTGCGGGCATGCATCCCCTAGTACCTTACCTTATGGGCGAGAAGCATCCCGAAGGGCGTCGGCTGGCCGATGTGCAAAAATGCGTTAGGACAGGGGATATTGACGAAGTGGGCGATCCATGGCACTTTACGTTTTTTGAGATGCTTGGCAACTGGTCTTTAGGCGATTACTTTAAAGAAGACGCGATTGCTTTTTCATGGGAGTTCCTTACCAGCCCCAAATACCTTGGCATAGATAAGGATAAGCTTTATTTCACATGCTTTGCGGGCGATAAGGACGCGCCTAAGGATACGGTTGCGTACCAATGCTGGCTGAAGATGGGCGTTGATCCCACGCACATCTTTTTCCTCGATAAAAAACATAACTGGTGGGGACCGGCAGGCGTTACCGGCCCTTGTGGACCGGATACGGAGATGTTTATCGACACGGGGAAGGCAAAATGCAGCGAAAGCTGCAACCCGTCCTGTTCCTGCGGAAAGTATGTGGAACTTTGGAACGACGTGTTTATGGAATATTATAAAACGGCCGACGGTACGTTTGAGCCGCTCAAGCAGCGCAATGTGGATACCGGTATGGGGTTCGACAGAACGGTTGCCATCCTCCAGGGCGTTGAATCAGCATATGATACGGATACATTTGCGGATGTATTAGCCTGTATTGAAGAGTTGTCGGGCAAAAAGTATAAGGAAAGTGAAAGCGTCCAAAAGGCTTTTCGCATTATTGCGGATCATATCCGCTGCGCAACGTTTATACTTGGGGATGAGAGGGGAGTAACGCCGTCAAATCTGGATCAGGGGTATATCCTCCGCAGGCTGATTCGCCGCGCTATCCGGTACGCGATGCAACTGGGCATCCCGGAAAACAGCCTGACAAAAGTTGCGGATACGGTAATCAACCAATACGGGGGGTTTTATAGAGAATTGGTATCGAACAGAGACAGGATTTTGAAGGAGCTGGCCGACGAGGAAACGAGGTTCCAGCGCACGCTCAAAAATGGGATGCGTGAATTTGAACGCATTAAAGGCCGATTTGACGGAGGGCTTATCGACGGGGCCAGCGCTTTCCGCCTTTATGATACATTTGGTTTTCCTATTGAATTTACAATGGAAATGGCCGCGGAAAACGGCCTAAAAGTGGATGTGGAAGGTTTCCATAAAGCGTTTGAAGAACATCAGAAAAAATCACAGGCCGGAGCTGAGCAAAGGTTTAAAGGAGGTTTGGCGGATACGACGGCGCAGACAGCAAGGCTGCATACGGCAACGCATCTGCTTCAGGCGGCCTTGCGAAAGGCGTTGGATGAAAGCATTTCGCAAAAGGGGTCAAATATTACTGCCGAACGCCTTCGGTTTGATTTTAGCTTCCCGCGCAAGGTGACTAAGGATGAATTGCGCGAGGTGGAAGGGCTTGTTAATGAAGCTATCAAAAGCGATTATCCCATTATATGCGAGGAAATGACGGTAGAGCAGGCGAGAGCTACCGGCGCAATCGGATTGTTTGGGGACAGGTATGGAGAGCGAGTAAAGGTATACTCAGCCGGATCTTTCAGCCGTGAGATATGCGGCGGGCCGCATGCGGAGAGGACGGGCGAGCTTGGGCGCTTTAAAATCCAGAAAGAAGAGGCTTCAAGCGCGGGAGTGAGGCGCATTAAAGCTGTTCTTGTAGAGGAATAGGCGGATGTCCAGAACGCAACCGACTCAATGGGTTGAATATGAGTGGAATGTGCGTGGGGAGCGGGCTTTGTTCGGCGTTGATTTATCGCTAGCGGACGATGCGCCGGACGCGGCTCGCCCCATTATGCTGCGCATCAGCTGTACAGGCAGGAATACTAAGTTTGAAAGCTTGAATGAGAGCGAACTGCGAAGCTGCAGGCGAATACTCGCGCGCTGCAAAAAAACGGTGGATGGCGTCTATGCGGGCTTCATTGAGCGCAGCTGTCAATGGGACTGCTTTTTTTATGTTGCTTCCGTGAAATGCCAGGATATGGCTCAGGAGGCCGCTGATGCTGAGCAAAAAGTCGTTGCACGCATAGAATGCGCCGAGGATACGCACTGGAAAACCTACTTCAAAATATTGTATCCGGACGCGGCAAAGTATCAAACCATACTCAACAGGGAGTATATCGGGGAGATGGTGAAAAACGGGGATCGCGCCGCGATCCCTCGGCGGCTGAACCTCTATATGTATTTCCCGACAAGGCCCTTGCAGGTTTTGTTTTGCGAGCAGGCGCGCATCAGCGGGTTTGCGATAGGGAACAGCGTTTACAGCCCGGAACAGGAGCTCTCATACGGCGTCGTCCTTCATTGCATCAGCGCTCTCAATCCATTGGATATTGACGCCGTTACCACGCGCGCTATACGCGTATCGGAAAAATACGATGGAACGCTGGTATATTGGGATTGCAGCCTTATCGCCAACAAACGCAGGTAATCGCCCGCGTATGAACCTGCCGAGAAAATTTGGCAAGTCGTGGGCGAAAGCCTTGAAACTTTAAGCCCCATGCAAACCTCAAAAAAACTTAACAGCTTTTCTACCGATTATTAAACCAAGCCGGTTATCTGTGTCTATCACTAATACAGGGCGCTTAATTTTCTTAAGGTTCACAAAACATGATAGCTTGATAGCTTTGCTATGGCGCAAGTTCATAAACCTTGATTTAAATAAGAACAATCTGCACAGCCTATTTCGTATGTAACGAAAGGAGCGGGTGCATGCGGTCCAAGCGTAATATTCACGGCGGCTTTTTTAAGCGGGCCGGGGCGTTTTACGGTTCAACTAAGCGGAGAAAATACTTTGAGGGCTGGTATGTTAAGCAGAACAATGGGCATGAAACCGTCGCGTTCATTCCAGCGTTTCATGTGGATAGCTTCGGTAAGCCCAGTGCGTCGATGCAGGCGATTACATCGGCCGGATCTTACCATATGCGTTTTAGCGCCTGTGATTTTCATGCTGACGAAAAGGGGTTTAACGTTAACCTGGGGGCAAACCGCTTCACTATAAACGGTGCGGAAATTGATTTTAGAACGAAGGACGTTTCAATCTGCGGATCGCTGAGCTTTAGCGAATGGACGCCGCTTCAATACGATATCATGGGGCCGTTCCGATTTGTCCCCTTTATGCAGTGCAGCCACGGGGTTCTGAGCCTTTTTCACAGGGTGGATGGTATGCTAAGTATTAACGGCAGCCCGCTCTCTTTCATTAACGGAACCGGTTACATAGAGACGGACAGGGGTATTTCGTTCCCCAGCGTGTATCTTTGGACTCAGTGCAACTGGCATGCGGACGAAGCCTGCTGCATTATGCTGTCGATTGCGGATATACCCTTTTTAGGCGCGCGTTTTACCGGCTGTATAGGCTGCGTTTTTTTTAATGGACGAGAATACCGGTTCGCAACTTATCTTGGCGTAAAAATTGAGCGGTTCAGTGAAAGCGGAGCGTATATTAGGCAGGGAGATATGAGGCTTGTTGCTGAATTAATTGAAAGCAACGCCCATTCGCTTTGGGCGCCTGAATCAGGAGATATGATAAGAACAATTCATGAGCACGCCAAGTGTACCGTTCGCTATCGGTTTGAGAAATCGGGAGAAACCCTGTTGGATTTTACTTGTTCACACGCCAGCTTTGAATTTGCGAGATGAGTCCCTCACATTTTAAACAATTTTAGAAACAGTTAAATCAGCGTGGTTTTTGCTTTAAAACTATAACCGCCGGTTCCGTTATGAGATACTAAGCGATATAGATAATCGGCATATTAGGCAGAGCCCGCGACAGCCTTTCCGTCAGAAAAGCTTCGCCCATTTCCCGCGCTTTAATATTATAGCAGTACTTCCCACGGCCGCGCCCGGTCATTAGGGCCGGGCAATAAAGCGGATCTGCTTCGGGAAACGCATCGGCGTTGATAGCGCGGTGTACAAAGCTGTATGTCATAAAGATAATTTCTAAGAATCCGTTTTTTTTAACAGCGGGCGACAGCCCGGCCTCCAGTTTTTCAATTAACCGCGCGTATTTTTCTTCCCAGCCTTCGCACAGAATGACGGGAGCAACGAGCAGCCCTACGCGATAACCCGCCTCGAACATTTTATTGACGGCGTCAATCCGCTTATGAAGAGGGGAGGTGCCGATTTCCACCCGGCTGATGATTTCTTCAGGATTTACGCTCATACGGAAAATAACGCGCCCCGCGTGGTTTAATTGAAGCAGCGGCTCCACCATGGAAAATTTTGTAGGCAGCGTAATAAACCCGCGCTGCCCGGCGGCAAAACGTTCTATCGTCCACGCTAGGTTCCCCGTAATCGTATTTTCGAGTACAAGGTCGCTGTTGCTTCCGATTTCAAACGTCAGCTCGCGGCTGGATTCCCGTGCAACCTTCATCAGTCTGTCGAGCATTTGTTCACGATTCACAAACAATCGGAGGTATGAGCATTTGTTGTAATTGCATACCAGATAGCAATAGAGGCACGCGGCGGTACAACCCGAGGACGTGTAGGGTACTAGGTAGTCGGATACCTTGTGGTTTTCCACGTATTTATGTGTTTTACGTATGCCAATAATTAAAAAACGCTTCATTGCGGCAAAGTCGCTGTTGGGCCTTGCGCGCAGCTCTGGAATATTATTATGGCTTTCAATAGCGATCCAATCAGACGCGGCATATTTTTGGCTCAAATATGCACCAAGTTCATAATCCAACGCTTTTGGTTCATAATAGATTTTTTCAGGAAAGCTCATCTTTCACAACCCTTGTGTTTATTTACGCGTGATTTTATCCTGTCTCTCTTAGTTCTATCGCGCTGTAATAGCATCCCCCAAATAACAATGCAATACGCGCGTTCTTATGCTTGGTCTATTAAAAATAAATTGAAAGTATAGCAAGATTATGGCTTTATATTGTCGTAACAAGTCTGGTTAGAACTTATATAGAGGGTACCTACGGTTAATAAAATGATTTTATATTTAATGATGATTATCTATTCACTAGGTAAACGATAGAATAAATTTATGATTAATACAATAGATAAAACAATACGTGATTTACGCCAAAGGTGTAAACTCACACAGTCGGATTTGGCTAAGAAGCTTGGTATTACGCGTAATGCCGTCAACGCATGGGAGATGGGCGTTTCAATGCCGTCTTTGCAGAATATGACCGAATTATCCAAAATATTCTGCGTATCGGTGGACTATATTTTGGGTATTGAGGAGATATCCGTAAAAATAGGCGCCTTGGATCGTGATGCGCAATGCGCGATTATCAGCATCGTATCTTGCATGAGTAAGCAAGCGCAGGGTGAGAACGAAAATTAGACTTAGGCTTAGCTTGTTCGGTATATTATTTTTGCGCAAGCTGATCTTTTAGTGTGTTGAAATGCTAAAAGAATTGGTGTTGAAGCTTGGGTTTATTGCGGCTTACCTTATATATTAAATAACTATTATGTTTAGTACGTATAATGTTTGTCGGTTCACCGGCAAAGATTAAATTATTGTATTAAAAATACGTCATATTTAGAGCCGATTTACTCTTTATCATTAAGTTCATATGCGGTTTATGTACTGGGAGCCGATACGGGGTCTATTATATGCTCGGCATTGGTCACACAAGCCAAATGAAGAACAGACAACATGACAGATTGAGGACGAAGTAACCGGCGTTGGATGCGTCAGCTTTCGTGCATGCCAAGGTCTTGCTTATGTATTTGCGTTCCGCTTTTAAAGTATCAAAAGGTTTTTGCGCCGCTTGCCCATAGCCGCTATATTGTCTGTTAGCCGATCAAAAGCGCCTGCAGGTCGCAGCAGGCGAGGCTTTCATCCAGATCGCGCACAAGCAATAAGCCGAAGATGGCGTCCCAGCTGTATACCGCCGGCGCACGCCTTCATCACGATAAACATAAACGCCGATAATTCGAGAGCGTTGCTAATAAATAACTGTTGCTCACTCTTTAAGAGGAGTTATGAAACTTCAAGCCAGTTGTTCTCGTTAATTTCGCGAATACAACCATAATTACCTCTGTTCACTTATATCATACATTATCTTAGCGTGTACGAACGCTTGAGAGAACATCAGGAGCATATCAAATCCACTCTGTTGTTTGCAGCTTTATGGCCAATTCTTCTCACTGAACTTTTTATGACCTGAGAAAAAAACTATGAATAAAAAATCGCGTTCTTAATAAGAATATTATAGCGTACGGCGTTTCAACCGCTAACTTACGTAAGGAAAATTTTATTAAAAGGGACTTGACTTTACAATCTAGTTCCGGTAAAATTACTATCGTTCCGTTCCTCCTTAGCTCAGTCGGTAGAGCATGCGGCTGTTAACCGCAGTGTCGCTGGTTCGAGTCCAGCAGGGGGAGCCAGAAGGAAAAGCCTCTATTATAGGGGCTTTTTTATTTTGGTATTGGAGCCTCGTTCAGCGCAAAATATCATTTGGCAACCTTACGGCAAACTTTTTTCCGGTAGCCGCCCCATTGCCAGGGGGCGGCTCAATCACTTGTCTCCGTAGTGCGTTCGGCACTGGGCAATCTCGATCTGTTCATGATTAATACGATACACCAGACTGTTGGCATCATCTATCCTTCGGCTCCACCATCCGATTGATTACCCTTAAGAGGTTCAGGTTTGTCTATACCGCCATATCCGTTTCGCGATATGCCCTGAAAAAGCTGATTAATACGTTTCAACGTCTTTTTGTCTTGTGCTTGCCAATACAAGTAATTATCCCAGGCATCATCATGCCACAGCTTATTCATCTTCAACCTCAATTAGCTCGCGTACATGCCCTTTGCCGGCTTCAAGGTCTGCGATGGCCCTGCGCAGATGTGCTTGGTTCGCCTCGCTATAAAACGGGTCTGCAGCGATTTCAACGGGTATTCTATGCTGCCTTACAACCGTCTTCGTAAAAATTGTTATAGCGGTTGTCATATTTAATCCCATTTCTTCAAACAAAATCTCGGCCTGCTTTTTAAGGTTCTCATCCATACGGATGGTAACACTTGTGGTTGCCATAAACTCAAACTCCTTTTATAGTGTCTGTACTACATTAACTATGATAATTCGACGTTGTTATAAACTGAAAAAAGTACTTGGACAGATTAGTTCTGAGGCGGAGCCATAGTTGGAGAACGAGTTAATTGATAGGGAGCTTATAAATCGAGCTGGATATAATATAAGAATATAATCGCCATCCGATTATATATATCAAATTTCCAATACAACCTTTCAAGCAAATTTTCAGTGTATAATCGATTTAATTTACAGAGTTAACAAATCCGCCCATTAGGGCGGAATCTGATTATGATTATGTTGCAGGCGACGAAGTACTATTACCTCCGTAACGGGCAGGGCGACGTCGTTGGGCTGATTGACGGGAGCGGAGCGGCCGTAGTAGAATATACCTACGACAGCTGGGGCAAGCTGCTTTCGACAACGGGAACCTTGGCAACTACATTAGACAAGGATAGCCCCTTCCGCTACAGGGGCTATTACTACGATAATGAAACGGGGCTTTATTACCTTCAGAGCCGGTACTATGATCCCGAAACGGGCAGGTTCATTAATGCGGATGACGTGGCCTTCCTTGGCGCTACGGGAACCTTGCTTTCCTGCAATCTGTTTGCGTACTGTGAGAATAATGCGGTGAATCGAAGTGGTCATTCAGGATATATATCCATTGGAGCAATAATAGGAGGAATAATTGGATTTGGTGTAGGGGCTATTATAATACCAATATTTGCTGATTTACTTAAGCTCAAAGGATGGGCGAGAACAGTATTTATAGCTGCTGGGGTTGTGGCAGTAACGGCAATAGGCGCGCTTTTAGGTTATTATGCGGGTAAGGCATTAGTTTCTCTATATGCAAAAGGTGGTGCTTATGCTACTAAACTAAATACCGCTGTAGCTAAAGTAATTGCAAAATTTACAGGAGCATCAATAAAATCAACAGCCGAAAACGGGTGGACATTAACTCTAAAAAATATACCATTAGAATAATGGCCGAATCAGGAGGACGAGTGAACTATTTCAGAATATCTCATGCTACAAAAGGAGCTATGACTTATAGCCGGCGCTATTTCTAACAACCGTGCATTAAACCATGTGCCAATTACATTAATAATTTGGTGAAACTTATAAAAATGATGATAGGGTGGAAATAATGATGAAATTAGAGGGATTACTTAACTCGTTATGGGCATGCTTGATTGATGAGATCCAGCATGATTATAGGGAATCAACATTGCTTATAAAACTAAAGGAGCCGGAAACTGGAAAGGAGCATACACTGCTTTTCCGGGATATTCAGGCTATTTTGTGGACAATGGTTGGTGTTGAAGGCAAAATTAATAAAAAAGTATATCCGGAGCTTACTTGTGTTTTGCTAAAAGATGTAGGATTGTCAACAAAGGATAAATGGCTGAGAAGCTATCCAACACATTTTAATATTTGCATAGAGATAATGGACCGCGCACTATTAATTCTTGCAAGTGTTATAGAAGTTGATGATATTCCATTTGAATTATATACGTGATATTCAATAATGCTTGATTTGCATCAATATTTCCGATTTCGCTCGAAGACCATTATGAGGTGTCCCATGGGATTTCGGATAATTTTTTGGTGCTATGGTAAATATGCCGGGCAGGATAGCTGTCCGGCAAAAGTCAATAAGAGGGGTTGCACAATTTGCAGTCCGACCTTTTAAAA
>OHLH01001803.1_pt1 | contig 9648 bp, 9 predicted proteins | sample 1569061 | NCBI WGS metagenome assembly OHLH01 (sample SAMEA3879603, study PRJEB24766) | human gut metagenome | biome: human-associated habitat; feature: feces | place: USA | collected 1985/1987
CGGTATCAAGGAGAAGATCCTGGCGGCCAAGCGTGCCGGTATCAAGGAGCTGATCCTTTCGGAAGACAACCGCAAGGACATCTCGGAGATCAAGGCGGAGTACATCGACGGTCTGACGTTCCACTACGTGCGGACGAACGAGGATGTGTTGCGTTTGGCTCTCGAGGAGAAGAAATAATCCGTGTTAATTTGAAAAGCGGGACGCAATGTCCCGCTTTTTTCGTATTTTAGCGACTTGAAACAGATAGAGTCACGAGTTATGGAGTTTGTTGCGATCATTCCCGCCCGCTATGCATCGACCCGCTTCCCGGGCAAGCCGCTGGCGATGCTCGGGGGAAAGCCCGTCATCCGCCGGGTGTATGAACAGGTGACCGGCGTGCTGCCCGATGCGGTCGTGGCGACCGACGACGAACGGATCCTGCGTGCCGTCGAGGAGTTCGGCGGTCGTGCCGTGATGACTTCGTCCGAGCACCGCAGCGGCACCGACCGTTGCTGGGAGGCTTATGGAAAGCTCGGCCGGGAGTACGACGCCGTAATCAACGTGCAGGGCGACGAGCCTTTTATCCGTCCGGAACAGCTTCGGGCGATCATGCGCTGCTTCGACGTGCCGGGTACGGACATCGCTACCCTGGTGCGTCCCTTCGCCGAGTCAGACGGACTGGCGGCGCTCGAAAATCCCAATTCGCCGAAAGTGGTGCTCGACGGCGATCTACTTTTCGCGCTCGGTGATTCCCTACCTGCGGGGTGTGGAGCGGTCGGAGTGGCTGGCGAAACATACTTTCTATAAACATATCGGTATGTATGCCTTTCGTACGAAGGTGCTCGCCGAGGTGACGGCCTTGCCGCCATCTTCGCTGGAGAAGGCCGAGTCGCTCGAACAGTTGCGCTGGCTGGAGAACGGCTACAGGATCGGCGTGGGTATCTCCGACGTGGAGACCATCGGCATCGACACGCCCGAAGATCTGGCGGCCGCCGAGGAATTTTTGAAACGAATGAAGCGATAGAATCATGGATAAAAAACCTCTCTTTATAGCCGGTCCCTGCGTGATCGAATCGGCGGAATTGCTCGATACGGTCGCTGCGACGCTGGCGGACATCAATCGTCGGCTGGGCGTCGAAATCATTTTCAAGGCTTCGTTCGACAAGGCCAACCGCACGTCGATTTCGTCGTTCCGGGGGCCGGGGTTGGAAAAGGGCCTTCGGATGCTCGCCGACGTTCGGTCGAAGTGGGGGCTGCGGCTGCTGACCGACATTCACGAATCCTGTCAGGCCGCTCCGGTCGGCGAAGTCGTCGATGTGATCCAGATTCCGGCATTCCTTTGCCGCCAGACCGATCTGTTGGTCGCTGCGGCCCGTACGGGACGTACGGTCAATATCAAGAAAGCGCAGTTCCTTTCGGGTGAAGATATGCGATACCCTTATGAAAAGGCGATGAAGGCCGGTGCCGGTGAGGTTTGGCTTACCGAACGTGGCAATATGTACGGCTACAACAACCTGGTGGTCGATTTCCGCAACATTCCCGACATGCTCGGTATCGCTTCGACGGTCGTCATGGACTGCACGCATTCCGTACAGCGCCCCGGTGCCGCCGGCGGCAAGACGGGCGGTAACCGCGAGTTCGTGCCTGCCATGGCCCGGGCAGCCCGGGCGTTCGGTGCCAACGGTTTCTTCTTCGAGGTGCATCCTGATCCCGATCATGCCTTGAGTGACGGCCCGAACATGCTTTATCTGAATGATTTGGAAAACGTAATAAAATCTTTGCTATAATATGACCGCAGACAAGCGGGCCGATATCCTCTCGCTGGCCCGAAAGACGATCCATACCGAAGCGCTGGCGCTCAAGCATCTCGAACAGACGCTGGGCGATGATTTCGTGTGCGCTGTCGAACTTATCCTGCACAGCCGGGGCAAGCTCGTGGTGACCGGAATGGGAAAATCGGGGCTGATCGGCCGCAAGATCGCCGCGACGCTGGCGAGCACCGGTACGCCGAGTTTCTTCCTGCATCCGGGCGAGGCTTTTCATGGCGATCTGGGAATGATCTCTCCGGAAGATACCGTGCTGGCGCTTTCTTATTCGGGCGAAACGGATGAAATTCTCAAGATCGTGCCGTTCATCCATACCAACGGCAACAAGCTGATTTCGATGACGGGCAATCCCGAATCGACGTTGGCCCGCAATTCGGACGTGCACCTCGACGTGGCCGTACGCCACGAGGCCTGCATCCTGCACCTGGCGCCTACCACTTCGACTACGGCACAGATCGCCATGGGCGACGCTATGGCCGTAGCGCTGATGAAGCTGCGCAATTTCACGAGCATCGACTTCGCGCGGCTGCACCCGGGCGGCAGCCTGGGCCGCCGTCTGCTGATGACTGTCGGCAATGTGATGCACAAGGAGGGTTTGCCCGTAGTGGCTCCGGACTGTTCGGCCAAGGATATGATCCACGCCGTCAGCAAAGGCGGTCTGGGTCTAATCGTCATTTGCGAGGGGGACAAAGTGCTGGGGATCGTCACCGACGGGGATATCCGCCGGGCGATGGAACGCCGCGAATCGGAGTTTTTCTCGATCCGGGCCATGGACATCGCCACGCTCAACCCCAAGACCATCGGGCCCGATGAGAAGCTGATCGCTGCGGAGAAGAAAATGACCCAGCATAAGATCAATTCGTTGCTGGTGACCGACGACGAAGGCAAACTTGTCGGTGTGATCCAGATTTACGACATAAAACTTTGAAAACTATGTTTCTGATTATCGTCGATTACAAGAAGCCGCTCGAAGAGGTGGAGCGCTACCTGGCGGAGCATTGGGCTTTTCTCGACCGTTATTTCGCTCAGGGCAAATTGCTTTGCACCGGGCCGCAGAATCCCCGTACGGGCGGTGTGATCGTTTCGAAAGCCGCGAATCGTGCGGAAGCCGAAGCCTTTACGCGGGAAGATCCGTTCTTCCGGCATGAGATCGCAGATTATACGATCGTCGAGTTCGAACCGACCAAGTATCTTCCCGGATTCGAGAAATTTCGGTAGTAAGCAAATAAACAGGAGCGCCCGCGACTAATCGCGGGCGCTCCTGTTTTCGGAAAACGGCTGTGGAAAGTGTTGTAAACCGTTTTGATCCGCCTCTTCGTAACGTTTTGGAAGAAAGGCGGTCGTTTGACTCTTCTCCTGTATCGGATAGGGGTTGTTTCGTGTATTTTTTTGCGGCTTTCCGGTTGAAGTTCCTGGTGTCGTTGAGTGGTTCGGATGCTTCTGGTCCGGGGTGCTCTATTATCCCCGTACGTAGTGCGGCATTTCGGCGGGAATCGGCATCGACAGTTCGATGATACCGCCTACGGTGCCGTCCTCGCGGCGCCAGGCTGTTTGGTAGATCATTTTGCGGATCCCTTTTTTCTCGATGGTGTAGGCATTCGTGTCGCCTTTTTCGAGGATGCGGGCGATGATCCCCTTCGAGCGCTCGTTGTGGCAGGGTATCATGCTTTTGCCGCGATAGTCTCCGTTGACGGAGATGGATTGCTTGTTCTGGTAAATTATCACGCCTTCGGTGTCGCATACCGTTACGGCGCAGTTCGTGTCGTCGGCCCAGTTGAAATTCATGGCATTATCTGTTTTTATGGTTTCTTCGGTTGTAAAAAGCGAGGCCGGGGCCGTATTTTATTGCGAGATCTTGACCAGTTGTTCGCGGTAGGCGGTCATGATTCGCGATTTGGAGATGTAGCCCAGGTAGTGTTTCTCCTTGTCCACGACGGGTAACACCCAGACGTGGTTTTCGTCGAAACGACGCAGTACGCTCTGGATCTGTTCATGTTGCAGGATCGTGTCGGGGGACAGGAGCATGTAGCGTGTAATCGGGTTGCCGTACTTTTGCGGATTGAACAGGTCTTCCCGCACGTCGTTCAGCCGGACGATGCCCAGCAGGTGTTTTTCGTTGTCGAGAACCGGGAAATAGTCGTCGTGACGCTCCCGGGACATGATCTGCACGATGTCGCCCAAAGTCTGGGACGGGTGGATGTAAACCCCGTCGTCCTGAATCAGGTCGTCGAGCCTCAGAAAGACGAAGACCGATTCGTCCTTGTTGTGGGTGATCAACTCCCCGTTCTGGCGCAGTTGCTTGGTATAGATCGAGTCGGGATCGAGGTAGTAGTCGATGGCGAAGGCGATGCAGGCGGTGATCATCAGCGGGATGAAAAGGCCGTAACCGCTCGACAGTTCGGCGATCAGGAAGATCGAGGTCAGGGGGGCCTTCATCACGCCCGACATTACGCCCGACATACCTACCAGGGTGAAAGAAACCAGCGACAGGTTCCATCCGAACAGGGTGTTGCAGACCAGCGCCGTGATAGCGCCCATGAATGCGCCGACGAACAGCGAAGGGGCGAACGTACCGCCGACGCCGCCCGCAGCGTTGGTCGAGGCCATAGCGATCACTTTGAAGAACATCGTGCCTACGATGAAGAGAATGACCACCCAGTCGATCTGACTGAAGCGGTAGAAGAGCGAGTTGTTGAACAACTCGGTCGTGTTGCCGTGCATGAGCGACATGAAACCTTCGTAGCCTTCGCCGTAGAGGGGCGGGAAAATGTAGATCAGGATGCCGAGTACGGCTCCGCCGATCAGCCACTTCTTGTAGGGACTGTCGATCTTTTTGAAGAAGGCGCCCACCCGGGCATTGACCGTGGTGAAGTAGTAGGACATCAGCCCGCAGAAGATACCCAGCAGGACGAAAAGCGGAATTTGGTTGAGCCGGAATGCGTCGTCGGGAGTCAGCGAAATGGCGATAATCGGGTCGAATCCCCTGATCGTGAGTGCGATGGCGGCGGCCGTGATCGAAGAGATCAGCAGCGGTACGACCGTGCGCGAGGTGAGATCGAGCATCAGGATTTCGAGCACGAAGACCACGCCCGTGATCGGGGCTTTGAAGATGGCTGCAAGGGCCGCCCCGGCACCGCAGCAGAGCAGCAGGGTAGTGTTTTTGTAGTTCAGGTGGGCCAGGCGGCTGATGTTCGAACCGATGGCTGCGCCCGTCAGGACGATCGGGGCCTCGGGACCCACCGAACCGCCGAATCCGATGGTGGTCGCACCGCCTACGACCGAAGTCCAGCAGTTGTGGGAGGCGATGTACGAGTTTTTACGCGACATGGCATACAACACGCGTGTAACGCCTTCCGAAATGTTGTCTTTGACGACGTATTTGACGAAAAGCGAGGCCAGAATGATACCGATGACCGGATAGAACAGGAAGAGAAAATGCGACTGTTCGACGGGGAACCAATGGGTCAGCCCTGCTTTGATTCCGTAGAGCAGCAGTTCGAACAGGCAGGTACCCAATCCGGCCAGAACCCCTACGATGATGGCTAGCAGCGCCATGATCTGCGTACTGGTGAACCGTTTGGTAAGCTCCAGGAAACGGATGTAGATACGTTCGCCCCAATCCGCGATCGTCTGCGGTGTTATGCGTTTGAACATTTCGGGTACCTTGTCTGCTGGTTATGCGCGTTATCGCTGTTGCTGGTATTGGCGAGCCTGCTCTGCGATCAGCTCCTTGTCGTCGAAATAGTCGATCCGCATGGCGTGGCGCACTTCGCCGAGCGTTTGCGCGGCTGTTGCCCGGGCATGCTCCGAACCTTTGCGCAGAATTTCATAGACCTCTTCGATGCGGCCTTCGTACTGCTTGCGGCGCTCGCGGATCGGCTCCAGCGTTTCGTTCAGCACGGCGATCAGGAACTTCTTGACCTTCACGTCGCCCAGCCCGCCCCGGCGGTAGTGCGCCTTCAACTCGTCGAGCGAGGCGTAATCGGGCAGGTATCGCTGAAAATGTTCCGGGCGGCTGAAGGCGTCCAGGTAGGTGAAGACGGTGTTGCCCTCGACCTTGCCCGGGTCCTCCACCCGCAGGTGGTCGGGATCGGTATACATACCCATCACCTTCTTCTTCACTTCATCGGCCGAGTCGGAGAGGTAGATGCAGTTGCCCAGCGATTTCGACATCTTGGCCTTGCCGTCCGTACCGGGCAGACGCAGGCAGGCCGCGTTGTCGGGCAGCAGAATTCCCGGCATGACGAGTGTTTCTCCATATACGGAGTTGAATTTATGGACGATTTCGCGCGTCTGTTCGATCATCGGTTCCTGATCCTCGCCGACCGGTACAGTCGTGGCCTTGAAAGCGGTGATATCCGAGGCCTGGCTGATCGGGTAGGTGAAGAATCCTACCGGAATACCCTGGCGCTGCGATCCATCTTCTTCGTTGCCTTCGGCGAAGCCGCGCAACTGGATTTCGGCCTTCACCGTCGGATTGCGCTGCAGACGGGCTACGGTCACCAGGTTCATGTAGTAGAAAGCCAGCTCGCAGAGTTCCGGCACCTGCGACTGGATGAAGAGCGTCGATTGCGCGGGATCCAGTCCGCAAGAGAGATAGTCGAGAGCGACCTCGAGGATGTTCTGCCGCACTTTCTCCGGGTTGTCCGCATTATCGGTCAGCGCCTGTGCGTCGGCGATCATGATGAATATTTTCTCGAATTCGCCCGAATTCTGCAACTCCACGCGGCGGCGCAGCGAACCTACGTAATGTCCCAGGTGGAGTTTGCCGGTCGGACGATCTCCGGTGAGTATGATTTTTCCCATCAGTTAAAAAGTTTCTAATAATAAATAGTCTGCAAATGTACGAAAAACTAAACCGATGGTCGAATAATAATTGCGAAGTATCGGTTTTTTTTATATTTTCGTGCGTGCAAATAAGATAAACTATGACTATCATCCAACTCGAATACCTGCTGGCGGTAGCCAATTGCGGTAGTTTCTCTTTGGCAGCGGAACACTGTTTCGTGACCCAGCCGTCGTTGAGCATGCAGATCAAGTCTTTGGAGGAAGAATTGGGCGTGGTGCTGCTCGATCGCAGCAAGAAACCGGTCATTCCGACCGAGGCGGGCGAGGTGGTGCTTGCCGAAATCCGGGAAACCCTCCGGGCTTACGATCATATCCGCGAAGCGGTCGCGGAACTCAAAGGCGAAACTTCCGGTCGGTTGCGGCTCGGCGTCATTCCGACCATCGCACCTTACCTGTTGCATAAGTTTATTCCCGATTTCGTGCGGGACTATCCCAAAGTCGAACTGGAGATTGCGGAGATGGTGACCGCCGACATCGTCGATGCGCTGCGCCGCGACCGGATCGATGCGGCATTGGTCGCCGGCGGAACCTGCGGCGAGGGGATTCAGGAACACGAGTTGTTCGACGACCGGTTCCATCTTTACGTGTCCCGGGAGAATCCGCTTTTCGAACGCACGAACGTCCGTATCGAGGATATCGACCTCAAGGAGCTGGTGCTGTTAAGTCCGGGGCATTGTATGCGTGACCAGATCATCGAGCTGTGCCAGGCCAAACGGGAGGTCCCCTCGCACTATACGTTCGAATCCGGTTCGCTCGATACGTTGATGCGGATCGTCGATTACACGCACTGTGTGACGATTATCCCCGAAATGGCCGTGGAATACATTCCTGCGGAGCATCGTTGTCAGGTCAAAACGCTGGCCAAGGGGGCTACTTCGCGCAAGATCGCCGTGGCCGTGCGCCGGACCTATGTCAAAAGTTCGATCATCAAAGCCTTGATCGATACTATTTTGTCGAAAGTTTCCCGCCAATAGGGATTCGGGACGGATATTTGCAGAGTAAATTTTCGGATATTCTCTTGTATCTTTGCGGGAAGCGGGATGCGTTCGGCATAAAAAAACAAACGGGTTTGTTTTGTTCTGCCCTCATTTTCGCTACCTTTGCAAAGTTGTATTGACCGGTAAATTCAAACTATGGAAAAATTGACAGGCACGATAATTCGTGCAATCCAGGATAAAAAGGGTAAAAATATCGTATCGTTGGATCTTTCGAAAATCGACGGGGCGATCTGCTCCTGCTTCATCGTTTGCAACGCCGACTCCACCACGCAGGTCGCTGCGATCGCGGCGGGTATCGAGGAGCAGGTATTGGAAACCCTCGGCGAGAAGGTCTGGCGCGTGGAAGGACAGCAAAATGCGCTGTGGATCGCTATGGACTACGTGGATGTGGTGGTGCATATTTTTCAGACAGAATTGCGTGAATTTTACAAATTGGAGGAGCTGTGGGCCGATGCCCCGGCGACCCGTTATGAGTATGACGAATAATATTTTATGGCACAACAGAAAATAAACAACAAAATGAATATGCCGCGTCCTTCGTGGATGTGGATATACGGCGTCATCATTATTTTTATTGTCGGCTACTGGATGTTCGGACCCGGCAACGGAGTCCCGGTCAAGAGCGACTGGAATACCGTGGCGCAGATGATCGAGCAGGGCGACGTCGAAAAAATCCAGGTCGTCAATCGTGACCTGGCGGAAATCTACCTTAAGAAGGATGCTGCGGACCGGTACCGTAAGGATGCTGTTGACCCGCGTTTCCGTAATATGCCCGAAACGGGGGCTCAGCTTACTTTCAATATCGGGTCGGTGGATACGTTCCGTCAGGATTTGGATAAGGTGACGGCCGAGTCGGGTAACAAGGTGGTGCTGGTGTACGAGAACCGGGAGAATTCCTGGACATCGATTCTGCTTCAGATGCTTCCCTGGATCATTATTATCGGCGGCTGGTTCTTCCTGATGAGCCGCATGTCGCGGGGGGCCGGAGGCGGTGCTGGCGGTATTATGAACGTGGGGAAGGCCCGGGCGCAGGTGTTCGACAAGGAGAACTCGAAAAAGGTGACTTTCAAGGACGTTGCCGGACTGGAGGAGGCAAAGGTCGAGATCATGGAGATCGTCGATTTCCTCAAGAAACCCGACAAATACAAATCCATCGGTGCGAAAATTCCCAAGGGCGCGTTGCTGGTAGGCCCTCCGGGAACGGGTAAAACCCTGTTGGCGAAGGCGGTGGCGGGAGAGGCCAATGTGCCGTTCCTGTCGATTTCCGGCTCGGATTTCGTGGAGATGTTCGTGGGCGTGGGCGCTTCGCGCGTGCGTGACCTTTTCGAGCAGGCCAAGCAGAAAGCTCCCTGTATTCTTTTCATCGACGAAATCGACGCCATCGGCCGGGCCCGTGGCAAGAACGCCGGGTTCTCGGGCAATGACGAGCGGGAGAATACACTCAACCAGTTGCTGACCGAGATGGACGGTTTCCAGACCAATACGGGCGTGATCGTCCTGGCGGCGACCAACCGGGTCGATATTCTGGACAAGGCGCTGATGCGTGCCGGACGTTTCGACCGGCAGATCGAGGTGGGATTGCCCGACGTGAAGGAGCGCGAGGAGATTTTCGACGTGCACCTGCGTCCGTTGAAGCTCGATCCGGAGCTGGACCGTACTTTTCTGGCCAAGCAGACGCCCGGCTTTTCGGGTGCCGACATCGCCAATGTCTGCAACGAGGCGGCGTTGATCGCGGCCCGTCACAATAAGAAATATGTGTCGCGCGAGGATTTCCTGGCGGCGATCGACCGCATTATCGGCGGTCTGGAGCGTAAGAACAAGATCATTTCCGACGAAGAGAAGCGGGTGATTGCCTATCACGAGGCCGGACACGCTACGGTAAGCTGGATTTTGGAGAATGCCAGTCCGCTGATCAAGGTGACTATCATTCCGCGCGGCAAGTCGTTGGGCGCGGCCTGGTACCTGCCCGAAGAACGGCAGATCACAACCAAAGAGC
>OHLH01001820.1_pt1 | contig 9569 bp, 9 predicted proteins | sample 1569061 | NCBI WGS metagenome assembly OHLH01 (sample SAMEA3879603, study PRJEB24766) | human gut metagenome | biome: human-associated habitat; feature: feces | place: USA | collected 1985/1987
CGATGTTTAAATGAATTTCGTTTTGGGAATCAGAAGCAGAGATTTTAGCAATAAGTAAAGCGTTAGCAGATACAGAGTATGGTTTTACTGGTTCAGAATTAGAGGTGTTGCTCAAACAATATGATTTTGCTGATGAAAATCCGACTATGACAAAATATAAGAGATTATATAATTCCTTTGTGGAAAGATATAATAGAGAAAAGTCATGTAACTCAATATATATGTTTATTCAAAAGTGTATGGATCCAGCAAGGGGGCTTGTAGATGAGGAAAAGTATGCTAAAAGAAGAATGGAAACAAATAAAATTCTGATGCTGAAAGGCATAGAAATTGATGATGGAGGAAACTTTAGAACTGTACAAAAAGCACAAGGGGTATCAGAAGTTACAAGAAGAACAAGAGAACTTAGGCAGAAGTTATATGGATATGGAGCACATCAATATGTTCTTCAATGTTGTAAAGAGGAATTATTGGCAGAGGATTATTTTCATGCAGTACAAGAGGCTGCCAAGAGTTTGTGTGACAGAGTACGTGAGATGACAGGATTACCTGAAGATGGAAATGAATTGATTCAGACAGCGTTTTCAAATAAAAATCCATATATTGCCTTTAATTCGCTAAGAACATCATCAGAACAGAATCAACAAAATGGTCTTAAAGAGATGATACTTGGTATAATACATATGGTTCGTAATGTCACAGCGCATGAATTGAGAATACGTTGGGACATTGATGAAGCTGCTGCAGTGGAAATATTGCAGCAAATATCATTTCTTCATAAATATTTAGATCAATGTATTGTTGTTAAAAAATACATGTGATAGAGAAAGTGAGTAAATATGAGTGAGAATTTAAATGATCTTGAAATGGCAAAAAAGCGTGACTATAAGATTATGATCACAGACGCGGCAATTAACAAAGTGCCACGTGTTCAGTATAAAGAGATACCAGAAACAGAATATGATAATCTTCGTGAACTGGCAAGACAAGTTCTACAAATTTCTAAAGACGAAAATGATTCCAATGAAGTAGCAGTAACATATAGTCTTGAAAGTGCGCAGCTGATAGAAAAAGGCGAACGCTATCTTGGAATTGCACTGGGGGCAGAGCATGATGTTGATCCTTTGAGTGATTCTACATCTCTTGCGGCACCGGAGCAAAAATCGAGGAATTCTTTCTGCTGCAGGACAGTCCAGCTTTCAAAAAGCTGCTGTAGCTTTGGGTTAGAATAGATCCTGGCAAGGATTTCCTCCCGGCTTTGGATCATAGGAAAATAAGACTTCAGTAGATTTGTGGTCATAGATAGACCTCCTTTGAATAAAGATGTGAGTTTCCGGATGTCAGGACAACATCAAAAAACAAAAGTGAATAGTTACATCATGCAGACCAGTTTAGAAAACATCCGGCGAAATGCCAAAAGATAAAAATAAAAGAATCAACATGATCTTCCCGGAATCCCGGAAACGGGTGGGAATGAAGTGAGTGTATCATAAATACATTTATTATGCAACCACAAAATAAAGATACAGCAGATACTGTTTCCAGGGATAAGGGCAAAAGAGTATAACAATCACAAAAAAGTATAATGCGAAAAAGAAAAAACTATAAGGAACAAAAAATCCTCTTATATCTGTGAAACGGATAAAATCCTACAATTATCTTACAAAGAAACAGTTCAAAACGATAAGGGAGGATTATTCATGCAGAGTCAGAAAATTTATGTGGAACCTGAAAAAAAACTGCCTGTCAGCTATGATGTGGATGTGCTGGTATGTGGCGGTGGACCTTCAGGGATCGCAGCGGCAGTCAGCGCTGCCAAAAATGGCGCAGAGGTTCTGTTGATCGAAAGGTTTAACTGCCTTGGCGGACAGGGAACCGTAGGACTTGTCACATCCTTTATGTCCATGTCAGCCTATACCGGAGGCAGACAGGTGATCAAGGGAGTGTTTGAGGAATTTACAAATCTTCTGGAGGAGATGGGAGGCTGTATCAAGCCACCACACCTGGCAGAAGAAAGACCATACTTTTCGGTCAACCGCCATGAGCCGGATACGGCGATCTGCCCGTTTGATCCGGAAATGTATAAGATCGCAGCTGACAGACTGGTAGAAAAATATGGCATAAAGGTATTATTCCATACCTACATCACGGCAGCTATCATGGAAGGAAAGACGATCCGAGGTGTCATCATTGAAAACAAATCCGGCAGACAGGCAGTATATGCAAAACGTGTGATCGACTGTACCGGAGATGGAGATGTCATTGCCTACACAGGAGCGCCATTTGAAACAGGCGTAGGAGAAAAGGATGGAGAAGAAGTAAAGAGTCCGGTATCTACCATGTTCTGTATGGATGGTCTTGCGCCGGATACAGTAACCTGGAAGGTAGATAAGTCCCTTGCCTATGGAGCAGTCAATCTGTTCCCGCTGATGAAGGAAGATGAATTCCGGGCAGAAATGACCAGAGTGACAGGTATCAATCCCTGCTCTGCAGAGGATATCACAAAGGGTGAAATTGCATGCAGAAAGCAGATACTGGAGGTTCTTGACTGGCTTCATCATAATTATAAAGGAACAGAGCATGCAAGACTGACCAAGGTTGCCAATATGATGGGTATGATGGTATCCAGAAGAATCGTGGCAGAGTATAAAGTGACCAGAGATGATATCCTGAATTATACTATATTTGATGATGCGATTTCCATGAATGCCTATGGTGTGGATATCCATAATCCGAATGGAGGAGGCTGTGAATTGTACTGGCTGATTCCCGGACACGCTTACAGCATTCCTTACAGGGCATTACTTCCACTGGAAGTAGAAAATATTATTGCAGCGGGACGCTGCATTGCCCATGATGGAATTGCTGTTATGGCCACCTGCTATGGAACTGGGGAAGCTGCAGGAGCAGCGGCGGCACTGAGCATCAAAGAGGACGTTCCTTTCAGAAAGCTTTCTGTGAAAAAGCTGCAGGATCAGCTGAAGAAGCAGGGCGTATATCTTGGGGATCAGGAACCGGAGAAGCCGGAACCCAGATATATTCATATTTCAACAATATAGAAAAGAGGAAAAAGACTATGAAGAAAAAGATAATTGCACTTATTTTGGCGGCTGTAACAGCAATCTCCCTGATGGGATGCGGAAATACAAACACAAATACACAGGAGGCAGCAGAGACACAGGATCAAACAGCTGCAGAGGGATCAGCAGAAGCAGATACCGGTGCAGAAGAAACGGCAAATGGAGAAAATACCTATCGGTATACCTTTGTTTCACCTCTTGTCAGTCATGAGTATTGGATAGATGTAGAGGAAGGAATTCAGGCAGGTGCCAAGGAGCAGGGCGTGGATGTGGCAGTGCTTGGAGATACCAAGGTTGATGTGGATGCCATGGTGAAATATATTGATACAGCAATCGCATCCAAGGTGGATGGTATCATTACAATGGCACTTTCCCCGGCAGCGATCGGACCGGCCATTGACCGTGCAGTAGATGCGGGAATTCCCGTTGTACTGGTAGATACTGATGCACCAGAAAGCAAGCGGGCAGCTTATGTTGGAACCTCTAACTATGATGCGGGCTATGAGGCTGGTAAGGCAATGATCGAAGCAACCGGTGGTAAGGCAAAGATTGGAATCATCAGAGGCACCATTGGACAGGAAACAGACAACGACCGAATCAAGGGCTTTGAGGATGCAATTAAGGATGAGCCGGATATGGAGATCCTGACAACAGAAGCCTGCAATTCTGATATGCTGACAGGAACCCAGAAGGCGCAGGATATGTTGAAGGCTTATCCGGAGATGACAGCAATCTTCGGCAGTGAAGGAACCGGCGCAGTGGCAGCAGGAAAGGTACTGGAGGAGCAGGGGCTTTCTGGAACAATTACCGTGATTGGATGGGATGATACAGATGAATGCCTTGACTTTATCCGTACAGGTGTAGTAAAGGGAACCATTGTGCAGAAGCCTGATTTTATGGGAAGAAAGGCAGTAGAACTCCTGACCAGGATCAACAATGGAGAAGAACTGACAGAGACAGTTATTGATTCCGGTGTTACTTTTGTGACGGCTGAAAATGTAGATACTTACAAAGATGCCCAGTAATCAGATAAGGTGGTGTGCTTATGAAAAAGAAGATAAGCATGAACGGTCTGATCAAGATCGTTCCGCTGGCAATATTATGTATCGTAACTGGTATGATCAACCCGGTGTTTTTTGCCGGATCCAATCTGATCGATCTGGCAAGATCCGTTTCTTTTCTGCTGATCGTCAGTGTTGGAGTTACTTATGTACTGCTGGGGGCCAGCCTGGATATGTCGATTGGCTCTGTTATGGGGCTTGGGGGCGCAATCTGCGGATTGTGCCTCGTAAACAGCCTTCCTGTCTGGTTCTCCATTCTTATGGGACTTCTGGCATCAGCTGTGGTTGGCATAGTAAATGCGGTATTGATCGTCAATTGCAGGATCCCGGCACTGATTGCCACCTTGGGAACCATGTATGTGGCAAGGGGAATCGTGAATGTACTGACGAAGGGAGAACCGTATTATCCGCTGCCGGATGAATTCAAGGTACTTGGACAGGGAACTCTGGCAGGAATCCCATATTCTGTTTTTATTGCAGTTGCTATTGTACTGATCGCTCATTTCGTGATCAAAAAGACATCATATGGAAGAAGTCTCATGGCAGTTGGTGGAAACAGAGAGGCTTCCAGGGTATCCGGTATTAATGTAAAAAGAGTTCTCTTTTCTGCACATGTACTGGTTTCCCTGCTGGCTGGCTTTGTGGGGATCATCATGGCAGCAAGATTAAGCTCTGCGCAGCCTAATGCAGGAGATGGCTGGGAGATGACAGCTGTTGCCGCTGTTATTATCGGTGGAACAAGTATGTATGGTGGTTATGGATCAGTGCTTGGCACGATTCTTGGCTGCGCACTGATGGAAACTATTTCAAATGCCATGGTACTGCTCCATGTTTCTGTATACTGGCAGAAGATCACCATTGGGATCATTATGGTAGCAGCAGTCGGCATAGATACATTCCGGCTAAAGAAAATTGCATCGAAATAGCGGAAGGAGGGTGAGGGTATGGCTAAAATGGTATTGGAAATGCAGCATATTACCAAGACCTTTCCGGGTGTGAAAGCGCTGGATGATGTTTCTCTGCAGGCATATGAAGGGGAGATCCTTTCTATTGTAGGAGAGAACGGTGCCGGGAAAAGCACACTGATGAAAATCCTAAGTGGTTCCTATTCCTGCGACAGCTATGCAGGTAACATTCTGGTAGAAGGAAAAACGATGCAGTTTCACAACACCAGACAGTCTGAGGAAGCAGGGATTGCCATGATTTATCAAGAGCTGAATATGCATCTTGACCTGAGTGTGGCGGAGAATATTTTCCTTGGAGGCTGGAAGCAGTTTGGAAACGTGATCAAGTGGAATAAGCTATATCAGGCGGCAACAGAGTATCTGGGTCAGCTTCAGCTTGATGTGGAGCCGACAGAAATTTTAAGAAATCTGAATGCCAGCAAACAGCAGCTTGTTTCGATCGCAAGAGCACTTTCCCATAAGCCAAGGATCCTGATCCTGGACGAGCCGACGGCATCCCTGACGGAAACAGAATCAGCAACACTTTTTCAGATCATGCTGAATTTAAAGAAGCAGGGATATACCTGTGTGCTTATTTCCCATAAGCTGGACGAGGTATTCGCTTATTCAGACAGGATCGTTGTCATGCGGGATGGAAAAGTGATCAACAATCATAACAGAGAGGAATTTGACCAGAGCAGGATCATTGCAGAAATGGTGGGAAGAAAAATGGACAATCTGTATCCAAAATGCAAAGTTCCTGTGGGAGAAGTTGTCATGGAGGCCAGAGATTTCTCGGTTCCACATCCGCAGAATGCCAAAAAGAAAATTGTGGAAGACGTCAGTTTCACTGTCAGGAAGGGAGAAATTCTTGGAATCGGCGGTCTGGTAGGAGCCGGCAGAAGTGAGCTGGTGAATGCAGTTTTTGGTATTATCGGGAAACAATCAGGAGCAGTAATGATCGATGGCAGAGAGGTACAGATCAGAAAACCGGAGGATGCGATCCGGGAAGGACTTGCACTTGTAACAGAAGACCGTAAGCTGGACGGATTTGTAGGTGGAATGTCCATAGAAGAGAACATCACACTGGCTTCGTTGAAAGCAATCTGCAGATATGGTATCATTAATCACAAAAAAGAGCAGCTGTCTGCCAGAAAATATTTTGATGAACTGAAGATCAAGGCAGCTGATATGACAGTCCATATGGAAACACTGTCCGGTGGAAATCAGCAGAAGGCAGTTCTCAGCAAATGGCTTATGACCAAACCGAGAGTCCTGATCATGGATGAACCTACCAGGGGAATCGATGTGGGAACTAAGTATGAAATTTATAAGATCATGGTGGAACTGGCAAGACAGGGTATTGCAATTATCATGATATCTTCTGAGCTGCCGGAATTGATTTCAATGTCAGACAGGATCATTGTTCTTTCGGGAGGCAAGGTATCAGGAGAATTGCAGCAGGAAGATGCAAGTCAGGAAAAGGTAATGGAGCTTGCGACCAGAATGGTTGTATAGGATGAATTATGAAAAAACTTTCTCTTAAAGGAAAATTTTCATTCTGTATGTTTGTAGTTATGGCAATCTTTTTTGCAACAGAGGTGATATTGCTTGGTATGCAGTATTATACCAAAGACAGGCTGGGTGACCTGATTGATAAGAGTAACCGGGTCTATGAACTGAAAACAACGTTCAGTGAGGTATTGTCGGCATATAAATATTATTCTGTTTCGCAGAAGGAGGATGACAGAGAAGCAGCAAAAGAGGCACTTGAGAGACTACGGTCCGACAGTGCCTCTTTAAGGCATGTTATTTTTGAAGACAGCTATATCAGAGAAATAGATGATCTCTGCCATATGGCAGACAGCCTGTATGAACAGATCGAACCGGAGATTGCAGCCACTGTGCACGGGACAAGAGAGGAAAGGCTGCAGGCATATGATGAGGCAGCTTATACTGTGGTGCAGCTGATTGAGAAATATTATGATTATGTATATCCGGCTATGGAACAGTATTCCAATGAAGCCCAGAATGAGCTGAACAGGGAAATGAAGGTGATTTCGGGGATCTGCATTTTGGCAGTTATTGTATTTTCTCTTGGAATCCTCGGAATGGTTCTCTGGTTTTCCAGAGATGTGATCAGTCCCATATCGGCACTGTCTTATAAGGCGGCAACCTACCGCTCAGAAAGAGAAGGTTATCAGAAGCAAAATAGGGATGAGGTGGGGCAGTTGACAGAGCTGTTTGAGGAGATGCTTTCCCGTATTGAGGATCAGATGGGACAGATGGAACTGAATATGAAGCTTCAGCTGGAGCTGGAGCAGCAGAGGCTGGAGAAGGTGAAAATGGAAAAGTTGCTGCAGGAAAGCGAGATCAAGGCACTTCAGGCGAGGATCAACCCTCACTTTATGTTTAATACACTGAATAGTATTGCACAGATGGCATATCTGGAGGAAGCACCTTCCACAGAGCAGATGATCGAAGCGGTATCGGATTACTTCCGGTATAATCTGAAGGATATCCATCATGTGGCTACGGTAGCAGATGAAGTAAAAAACTGCAGGGATTATATCTATATCCAGCAGATCCGTTTTGGCAAAAGAATCCGGTTTGACCTGCAGTATGATGAAACAGCGGCAGAAGGAAGGATTCCCGCTCTTACACTTCAGCCTGTTATAGAGAATGCTATCGTCCATGGACTGGCGATCCGGGGCGGGGAAATACTCATACGGATCCACAGAAAAGATGGGAAGATAGATATAACCATCCGGGATAACGGAAGCGGCATGGAAGAAGAAAAGCGGAGACTGATCCAAAGTTATATAGAGGGGACAGACCAGACGGGGATCCATTCTGACAGTATCGGTCTGAAAAATGTGATCGACAGAATGAAGGCATTTTTTAAAGACGGGTTTGCGATGGAAATTATATCCACACCGGAAGAGGGAACGGAGATCAGAATAAGGATCCCGTATGAGGAGAGCTTATGTATCGGGTATTGATTGCTGATGATGAAGAACTGGAGCTTAAGGCAATGCACTTTTTTCTGGAAAGGAATTATCCGGAAGCAGTACTCCTGCCGGATGCACAGGATGGCACCCAGGTAGTAGAAACAGTGACAAAGGAAAATCCTGATTTACTGATCCTGGATATAGAGATGCCGGGTCTGAACGGATTGCAGGCACTTACCATTCTCAGGGAACGGGGATATGAGGGACATGTGATCGTCAAAACAGCGTATGGTAAGTTTACCTATGCAAAGGATGCGCTGCACCTTCATGCGGATGCTTATCTGTTAAAGCCTGTCAGGAAAAGTGAATTAAAGGAACAGATGGATGAGGTCCTTTCAAAGATTGAGGCAGAGAGAAAGCAGGATGCAGGGGGAAAAGGGGAGAATTTACCAGTGGTTTTATTCTTTCTCTATGCTTTGCCAAAGAAGGCAGCCAGTGCCTTTCTGATGCAGGAAAAATAAAAAGATTATCACAGGAAGCAGCAGGAAAGCTATCTCTTTTCTGTGATTTTACCATTTGTCCAGCAGAAGGAAATGTGCTGCCTATACTGATCTATACCTCATCAGCCATGGATGAAGAGGGATACCGGAAGCTGTCTGGGGATGTGGAAGAGATGATGAGCCAGATCTGTCGGACAGTATTTGGCATGGCTCCGGAAATGAAGGCAGGATTCCTGATCGCAGATATTGAGGAAAGACTTCCAAGGCAGCTCCAGCTGCAGGGACAGGGAGCTGACAAAGCAGGGGAACAGGGCAATGCAGGGGAACAGGGCAATGCAGCGAGTGGCAGCCTGCATCTGCAGAGAGCAGTTCAATATATAGGAGAGCATTATATAGAAAATATATCCCTGGAGGATATCGCAGAACATACAAAACTCAGTACCAGCTATCTGAGCCATCTTTTCAGGCAGGAGCTGCATAAGAATTTCGTGGATTATCTGACGGAGGTGCGAATGGAGCAGGCCAGGCGGCTGATCGATCAGGGAATCGACAATGTCAATGTGCTGGCAGAAAAGGTGGGATATCAGTACGCATCTTATTTCTGCAGGCAGTTTAAGAAATATACTGGTATGACAGTAGGAGAATATAAGAGAAGAAAATAACAGATGCGTTTTCAGAAAAAGATGTTTCTGCCCGGAAAACCGGATTGCAACAGAAGTTAGTCTATGCTAACATGAAACAGGAAGGAGTGTGGAAACATGACAGCATTGTTGCAGCGGTTTGAAGATATTACGAAAAAGGATATTCTGACAGCAGGAGGCAAAGGAGCCAACCTCGGAGAAATGGTACACGCAGGGATACCGGTACCGGAGGGAGCAGTGCTTACCACAGAGGCCTACAGGCTGTATGTGAAGGAAAATAAAATTGATCTGAAGGCACCGGCAGAGGAAATCCGGAAAGCATTTGAATTTATGAAAGCTCGTGACAAACAAAATATTGAAAAAGAGCTAAGGTTATCTGACGAACAAAAAGA